>MDTG01207729.1_pt1 | contig 18617 bp, 18 predicted proteins | sample 811421 | NCBI WGS metagenome assembly MDTG01 (sample SAMN05326645, study PRJNA326480) | marine metagenome | isolation source: seawater | place: Pacific Ocean: South East | collected 2011
AGAGTCTATGGTAGAAATATTAAGTAAATTTAAGAACTAATGACAACTTCAAAAAAAAGTGGAATAGAGTTAAGAGAAGACCTGACTATTTTTAAAACTACAAAAGGTATTAGGTTTGAGAAAAATATCGAAAAGAATAACTTAATTACAGAAATTAAGCTTAATGATATTAATGGATATGAATTATCTCTCAATAAGAAAGATAATACACAGGCAATATGGGCAATTTCAGGATTTTTATTAGCTATCTTAGTTTGGCAAATATCCTCAGTTCCAATTATATCAATTGTAGGTTCAATAATACTTGTGCTGGTGTCTTTATTTCTATCACTAGACTATATATTTGCCAAATCTAAAATATCATTAATCTTATATATCAACGGAAAAGATTTTGTTGAAGAAGTAAAACATGAAAATATTGATGAAATTCAAAATTTTCTTAGAAAATTAAAAATATCTTAATAATTCAAAACTGAGTATACGTTTAAGTTATCTTCCTTATTTATTAAATTAGATCTAGAATTTTCAACAACAAATGATGCAACCATTGCCCCATTGTCAGTGCATAACTTTTTTTCTGGAATAAAAACTGGCATATTTGATTTTCTTACCATCTCTTCTCTGAGCCATGAGTTAGCTGCAACTCCACCAGTCAAGACTATACCTTTGCAATTAAATTTTATTGATGCTTCAATAGTTTTCTTCGTTAATACATCAACAATTGCTTCCTGAAAGGTATTAGACAATTTTGATATTTTTTCATCTGTAAGTGGTAATTCTGAGTTAGATAAGTTTAAAAATGCTGTCTTCATCCCGCTAAAACTAAAATCATGGGTGTTATTCATATATGCTCTAGGAAATTTATAGCTATCATGAGATAGTGAAGCTTTCTTATCAACCTCTGGTCCTCCTGGAAATCCTAGGCCCATTAATCTTGCTGCTTTATCAAATGCCTCACCCGCAGCATCATCTCTAGTACGTCCAATTAATTCAAACTGAAAATTACTATCTAATTTAACTAAATCAGTATGACCTCCAGATACTATCAAGCACATTAAAGGAAATTCATAAGGAACCTCGTACGTTTTTCCTGTCTCATTGTCTTTTTTAATCCATGCTGCAAATACATGAGCTTTAAGATGGTTAACACCAATTACAGGCTTAGAAAGAGAAACCCCTAAACCTTTTGCATAATTTACGCCTACGATAAGAGATCCAATTAATCCCGGGCCATTCGTTACACCAATGAGATCAATGTCATCTAATTTGGCCCCAGACTTTTCAATAACATTATCTATAACATTATTAATATTTAAAATATGTTGCCTAGATGCTAGTTCGGGTATTATGCCTCCATGCGGACTATGTATTTTATTTTGAGAAACTATAATATTTGATAAAAGATGATTTTTTTCATCAATCAAACTAGCTGAAGTTTCATCACAAGATGTTTCAATGCCAAGCACTAACATAATAAATTAAAGTTTATATTCGTTACTATTAAGAGATTGTTATTGTATAATTAAATTATATATTAGTTAAAGGCGGAAAAAAATGGCTGAACAATATCCAAAATGCTTAAGTTGTGATGATCCTGATGCTGTGTTAGTCCCACTATCTGATTTTGGTGGTGGTGGTGCTCCAATTCACTTTAAAGCATGGGTTTGTACCGAGGAAAGTTGTACATATAATTTAAAAATTAGGAATGGTGACGTTTATGTAAATGAACCTATTTCTGACGGCTCTAAGAGAGAAAGAAGAGATAGATAACCTGATAAAAGATGGTTTCATTATCATTTCGTAAAACAAATTCTTTATCTAATAAAAAATTATTAAAGTTTCTAATTGTTTTTTCTATAATTGACTGTATTTTCCAAATTAGTCTTGGTGGTTTTGTAAGAGTAACAAGTTCTGGATTAGGTTGTCCTGACTGGCCTTTATGTTATGGAAAAATAATTCCCCCTATGAATTATCATACTCTTATTGAATGGGGCCATAGGACAAGTGGAGCAATTTTAGGTTTATCTATTTTATCAGTAAGTATCTTTGTATTAATTTACGAAAGAAGTAATAAACTTCTTCTCTATATGTCACTAATAACTTTATTTTTAGTTATTGTAGTCGGTGGAGTTGGCGGTGCAGTTGTTTTAACTGAACTAGAACCTTCTTTGAGAACTTTACATTTATTTCTTGCTCAACTAATTATTTTTACTTTGGGGGTTTCTCTTATTAGTCTTTATGTTCCTGCAGATAAGAAATATAGTGACATTTTAATATTGGATAAATATTCAATAATTATAGGTGTTTTAGCTTTGACTACAATAATTAGTGTGCTTACTGGTTCATATGCGGTATGGAAGGGAGCCGGAACAGTATGTTCTTCCTGGCCATTGTGCACTACAAACTCTCTTCTCCCTCAATCAAGCTTGGGGTGGATTCATATGATTCATAGAATAGCTTCCTCTTTGACAGGAATTATTGGGTTAATTGGATTGTATATAATTTTAAGAAAAAAATTTAGTAATTCTATATATATGATTTCTGTCTTTTCATTATCAATGATATTCATTCAAGGAATTCTAGGTGCCTTAAATCCTTGGACTAAGTTCGAAATATGGGCAAGGGTTTCACATTTAGGGGCATCAAGTGTAATGTGGGGTTTAATATCAACTTTATTTTGCATGTTAACTATTGAAAATTTCAGGTCAAGGAAGAATTTTTGAATATTCAACAAAATATCAAAGACTACACAACATTAACGAAGCCAAAAGTAAATTTATTATTAGTTATAACAGCCTTATCAGCAATCTTTCTTGCAAGTAATAATTTACCAAGCATACAAGTTTTAGTAGCTGTAGTTGTTGGAGGAACTTTAGCTTCTGGGGGAGCTGGAGCAATAAATCATTCAATTGATAAAGATATTGACAATACAATGAAAAGAACATCTAAAAGGCCAGTAGCAGGGGATAGAATAAGCAGAACTAACGCATTAATATTTGGAATAATTCTAAACCTTCTTAGTTTTTTAATTTTATTTTTATTAACAAATATATTGGCTGCATTTATGGCTATATCAGGAACGCTATTTTATATTTTAATTTACTCGCTTTGGTTAAAGAAAAAAACTATTCATAATATAGTAATTGGTGGAGCTGCCGGCTGCTTTCCACCTTTAGTCGGATGGGCAGCTGTTACTGGAAATCTATCATTATCTGCATGGTATCTATTTGCTATAATTTTCTTTTGGACTCCTCCTCATTTTTGGGCTTTAGCAATGTTAATGAAAGATGATTATTCTAATGCCAAAATACCAATGCTACCTTCTGTTGTAGGAATAGATGCAACTTTTAAGCCAATGATGTTACATACAATTACTCTAGTTTTACTCACACTGACTATGGCACTTATTAATGAAAAATTAGGATTAATTTACCTAATATCATGCTCTATTATAGGAGTTTATTACATTTACATCACATTCAAAATCTCTAAAGAATACACAAAAGAGGAGAACTTAAAAGTATATAAATTTTCTCTAATATATATGATGCTATTTAGTTTTATAGTTATAGCAGATTCTTTAATTTAGATCAGATTTAACTTCATCTACTATCTTTTCAAAAGCATCAAAATCGTTAAAAGCAAGTAAAGACAAAGATTTTCTATTCAATTCTATATTGGACTTTTTCATTCCATAAATTAATTTCGAATAACTTATGCCACATTTCCTAGCGGCTGCATTAACTCTAGTTATCATCAAGGATCTTTGATCTCTTTTTTTTGATCTTCTATGCGCAGTACTATAAGCCAAAGCATGGATAAGTGATTCTTTGGCTACTTTAAATCTTCTGTGTCTAGATCCAGCGTGACCTTTTACACTATCTAAAACTTTCTTATGTCTTCTATGGGTGGTATACCCACCTTTTACTCTAGCCATATTACCGCCTAATTAATTTTCTAATTCTTTGCCCAACTGCCTCATCCAATAATACTTTAGCACCAAAAAGTCTTTTAGTTCTCTTAGATTTTTTCCTTCTAAGGTGACTTTTCATGCCTTTAGATCTCATTAATTTTCCATTTGAACTTAATTTAAATCTTTTGGCAGCACCTTTATGTGTCTTCATCTTTGGCATTGTGACTCCGTTTGTAATCTATTTTGGCGCAATAATTATGCTCAAAGTTCTTCCCTCCATACTTGGAGCTTTATCTATCTCAGATAGATCTTTTAAATCCAAGTACAGTTTTTTTAATATGTCTATACCTAAATCAGGATAAGCATTTTCTCTTCCTCTAAGCATCAATGATATTTTTACCTTATTTCCTTCTTTTAAAAATGTTTCTATTTGTTTTCTTTTAGAATCAATGTCGTGCTGGCTAATTCTCATCCTTAATCTCATTTCTTTTAATCCAATTTTGACCTGAGATTTTTTGGCTTGCTTAAGCTTTTTAGCTTGAGAAAACTTGAATTTTCCGTAATCCAATATTCTGCAAACTGGTGGATTCTGATTAGGCCCAACCTCAACTAAATCTAAACCTTGTTCTTGAGCTAGTCTAATTGCTTCATTCAAAACTAAAACTGTTGAGTCTGAACTCTGATCTACAGAATTCCCTAGAACTATCCTAACTTTTTCAGCCCTTATTCTCTGATTTATTCGATAGTCTTTTTCAGTATTCTTATTCTTTTGTATAGCAGGTATTGATTCTCCTATGCTTGTTCAAATCACATATTAACTGCGAAATCTTAGCATCTTTTGAGCAAAAAGGTCAATCATAAGTGCTGTTAATTTATCTTTGCAGTCAATCGGTGTACAATCTTAGCTTGTTTAAATCAAAAATATAATACTTTATGTTAAAATTATTATAAATGGGTAATCAAAGAAAAAATATGCTAATTTATCTTGCTGTAATCAGTGTGGTTATAGCAGGTTTTTTTCTTTTGTTTGACGATGGAATAAATAGTTCTGAAGAAATACCTATGTCTTCATTAATTGCGCTTACAGAAAATCCACCTATTGGTCAGAGAGTAAAAATTTTAGTAAGCGGAGATGAATTAGATATAAAACTAGGAAATGAAAATTACACTTCTAGAAAAGAACCAGGAAGCAGCATATATCAAATTCTTCAAGAAGCTGAAGTAAATCCGGCAAATTATGAAGTAGAGGTAAAAGGTTCAAGTGGATTGGGTGGTATATTTTCAATACTTCTTAGTTTTCTGCCTCTAATATTGTTTGGAGGAATTTTAATTTTTATGATGAGGCAAGCTCAAGGTGGAGCTAACAATGCGATGGGTTTTGGAAAAAGCAAGGCAAAAAGATTTGTTGGCGCTAAAGCGACTGTCACTTTTTCAGATGTTGCAGGTGTAACTGAAGCTAAACAAGAATTGGAAGAGGTAGTTGAATTTTTAAAAAACCCAGAAAGATTTTTAGCATTAGGAGCAAGAATTCCGAGAGGTGTTTTGTTGGTTGGTCCTCCAGGCACAGGTAAAACATTAATAGCAAGAGCTGTTGCTGGTGAGGCTGGGGTTCCTTTCTTTTCTATTAGTGGCTCTGAATTTGTTGAAATGTTTGTAGGGGTTGGCGCATCAAGAGTTAGAGATTTATTTGAGCAAGCAAAAAAACACTCCCCTTGCATTGTTTTTGTTGATGAAATAGACGCTGTTGGTAGACATAGAGGTGCTGGACTTGGTGGGGGGCACGATGAAAGAGAGCAAACTCTAAATCAAATCTTAGTTGAAATGGATGGATTTGATAATTCTTCTAACGTTATTGTTTTGGCTTCAACTAACAGGCCAGATATTCTTGACCCTGCATTGCTTAGACCTGGAAGATTTGACAGGAGAGTAGTACTTGATAATCCTGATATATCTGGAAGGAAAGCAATTCTTGAGGTTCACTCTAAAGGCAAGCCTTTAGAAGCAGAAGTTGAGTTAGATAAAATTGCAAAACAAACACCAGGTTTTAGCGGAGCTGACTTAGCTAATCTTGTAAATGAAGCTGCAATCTTAGCTGCCCGAAGAGGTGCAAAGAAAATAGGTTTAGCTTCCTTAGTTGAATCTATTGATAGGGTTATTGCAGGCCCAGCTAGAAAAAGTAAAGTTATAACTGAAGAGGAAAGAGAAGTAACAGCATTTCATGAAGCTGGACATGCTGTAGTTGCACATAACATACCTGCAGCTGATCCTGTACATAAAGTTTCAATAATATCTAGAGGCCAGATGGGGGGATATACAAGATACCTTCCAGAGAAAGATAGGTATCTACAGACAAAATCTCAATTCAAAGCTTATATAGCTGCTGCAATGGGTGGAAGAGTTGCGGAGAAGTTAAAATTTGGCGAAATTACAACTGGAGCTAGTAATGATATCCAAGTTGCTACCAACATGGCTAAAGAAATGGTTACAACATATGGAATGAGTGAAAAACTTGGATTAAGATCTTATGGAAGAAAACAAGAAACTGTTTTCTTAGGCAGGGATGGTACTGAGCAAAGAGACTATAGCGGAAAAACTGAAGAGATTATTGATCAAGAAATAAATATGTTATTAACTGAAGGAGAAAAAGAGGCGGAAAGAATACTTAAAAAATATTCTGAGCAAATGGAGAGTTTAGCAAAATATCTATTAGATTATGAGACAATTGACGAAGAAGAGCTAGTTAGGTTGCTTTCAGGAGAAGATGTATCTCCTCCTCTAGTGGGTGAGACTCTTGCTCATTCTGGTGACCAGCCTAATTCAAAAACAAAGAAAAGTGAGATTCCTCCTTCTGATATAGAGCCTCAGGCAAACTAATGAGTAAAACTTCAATCTCCTCTTCTATCCTTGAAAGTAAAGCGAGAAAAGGGATAGGAATAATTCCCTTTCTAACTTCAGGATATCCATCTATAGATGAAAGTGAAGAAATAGTTAAATCCCTTATAGAAGAAAAATTAGCATCTGCAATTGAGATAGGAATTCCATTCAGTGATCCAATTGCTGAGGGGAAAACAATTCAGAAGTCCAGCTCAATTGCTTTAGAAAATGGAGTAGATATAAAAACTACACTAGATTTAATTGAAAGAATAAATTCATTCAAAGATCATAATGTTCCAATTATTACTATGGGTTATTACAATCCGATACTTAAAATGGGTCTAGAAAATTTCTTTTCTGCCTCTAGTTCAGTGGGTGTAAAAGGGATAATAATTGCAGATGTTCCTAATGATGAGTTGAATAAAATTCAAAAAACAGCTAACAACTACAACATTGACACAATACCACTTGTTCCACTTAATTCTAGCGAAGAAAGAGTTAATGATGCTTGTGCAATGGGTCAAGGATTTATTTACTGCGTTAGTGTATTAGGGGTTACAGGGACAAGGGAGTCATTGTCAAAAAATATAGAAGAAAAGGTTAGGACTGTTAAAGAAAAAACAAAACTTCCAGTAGCAGTTGGCTTTGGTATATCTAAGCCTAGTCATGTAAATGAATTAAAAAAATTTGCTGACGGTGCAGTAATTGGTAGTGCAATAATTGATGTAATAGGCGAGTCAAAAAAAAGTGATAATGTAATAAATGTAATAGATTTTATTTCAAAATTATCAAAATGATCTAATATAGTTATATGAGTGAAATATATAAAAAAAGTAATGTTAGAGGAATAAGAGGCGCAACAACCATTGAGTCAAATAAAAGTGAATTGATAAAAGAAGCAACAAAAGAATTGCTAGAAAAAATGGTTCAAGATAATAATATTTCTACTGAAGATATAGCCGCGGTATTCTTCACAACTACTCCTGATATTTCAGATGAATTCCCAGCTGTAGCTGCAAGAGAAATGGGCTGGGACACAGTTCCATTAATCTGTGGACATGAAATGTCAGTTCCTCATGGTCTTGAAAAATGCCTTAGAATACTTATAATGTGGAACACCGAAGTTAAACAAAAAGAAATAAGACATCCTTATCTTAGAAATGCAAAGTCACTTAGAAAAAGTGATAATGATTTTGAAGCTACTTAAAACTTTGAATATATCTTAAATAAATATATAGTATTCGAATGAAAAAAATACATGATTTAAATATAGAAAGCTACTCCCCTATTACACCTCCACAAATATATAGGGAAGATGTGGCAATATCCGATTTCTCAAGCAAAGTTGTTGCGGAATCAAGAGAAACTGTTTCTAAAATTATTGATGGTCAAGATAAAAGAATTCTTTTAATTACCGGACCGTGTTCAATTCATGATGTAGATGCTGGATTAGAGTATGCAGGCAGGCTTACAGAATTAAGTAAAGAAGTTAAAAACTTTTATATCGTAATGAGAGTGTATTTTGAAAAGCCAAGAACAACCGTAGGATGGAAAGGTTTAATAAATGACCCAGATCTTGATAATACATTTAAATTAGATAAAGGGTACAGAAAAGCTAGAACTTTCCTCGCAGGAGTAACTTCGATGGGCATGCCCACTGCTACAGAATTTTTAGATCCATTTACTCCGCAGTATTTAGCTGATTTCGTTTCATGGGGAGCAATAGGTGCCAGAACCACAGAAAGTCAAACTCACCGACAGATGGCTAGTGGATTAAGTATGCCTATAGGATTTAAAAATGGAACTGGAGGAAGTATTCAAATTGCTGTAGATGCAATGACTGCAGCTAGAGATGAGCATGCATTTCTTGGAATAAACGAACAAGGGCAAAGCTGTATAATCCATACAACTGGAAATAAATATAGTCATCTTATTTTGAGAGGCAGTACTCAGGGCACAAACTTTGATGAAAAAAGTGTCTCTGACGCTTTAAGTTTAGTTGAAAGTCAAGGAATGAATCCAACTGTAGTTGTAGATTGCTCTCACGCTAATTGTGGAAAAGATCACAAAAAAATGAATATAGCATTTAAAGAATTAATTAGACAAAGATCTAAAAAAATTAATCCTGGAATTGTAGGCATAATGCTAGAAAGTCACATTAATGAAGGTAATCAAAAACTTTCAGATCCAGCCGAACTTGCTTATGGAGTTTCAATAACTGATCCATGTATTAACTGGGAAGAAACTGTTGAGTTAATTAAAGAAGCTGATCAAGAGATAGAATCGTCTCTTTAAGAAATTCTGTGAATCTTTCAAAAATCTTCAATAATCATAAGGAAAAAAGACCATCTATTGTAACTATTGGCACATTTGATGGAATGCATATCGGTCATATTTCTTTAATTAAAGATATGAAAGAACTTGCTGATAAACTCATTCCAATAGTTATATCATTTAATAGACCGCCGAAAGACGTAATCAATAAAAAAAATTCAAAAATGATCCTGAAATTAGAAGAAAAGAAAAAAATGATTAAAGATTTAGGCATAGAAAAATTAATCAGTATAAATTTTAATTCAGAAGTTCAAGAATTAAAATGTAAAGATTTTATTAAAATTCTAAAAGATTCTTTGAATATGGAAGTATTAATTTTAGGAGAAGATACATTAATAGGCAATGACAGAAAAGGATATAAAAATGGACTAATAGAAATATTAGTTGATTATGGCTCTAGGTTAATTCCAATTTCAAATAAGAAAGATAATCAACATAAAATTTCTAGCAGTCAAATAAAAAAATCTATCTCTGACGGAGATATTGTAAAAGTTAACCAATTATTAGGAAGAAATTTTTTTATTAGCGGGAAAGTAATTGAAGGTAAAAGAATTGGGTCAACTCTTGGTTATCCTACAGCAAACATTCAATATGACAATAATTTAATTATTCCTAAAGACGGAATATATAAAACTGAAACTTTTGTTAATGGAAGTGCTTACTTATCTGCTACTAGTATAGGTAATAACCCAACATTCGATGGGGCAGAAAAAACTATAGAAACTTTTATAATTGATTTTAATGAAGATATTTACAATAACAATATTAAAGTGAGTTTTTTAAAATTTATACGAGATCAAAAAAGATTTGATGATATAGAATCTTTAAAAAAACATATGTCTGATGATATAAAATATATAGTCAGCGAAAAAGGTTAACATATGGATTTTATTAAAGAGCTTGAATGGAGAGGATTAATTTCAGATGAAACTCCAGGAATCAGAAAGATTCTTTCTTCTGAAAAAATAAGTGGATATATTGGATTTGACCCAACTTCAAAAAGTCTTCACATTGGAAACCTTTTGCCGATAATGAATCTTATGAGGATGCAAAAATATGGTCATAGGCCTATTGCGTTAGTCGGAGGCGGTACTGGACTAATTGGGGATCCAAGCGGGAAATCATCTGAAAGAAATATATTAAGTAAGAGTGCAATTCAAGAGAATTTATACTCCATAAAATCTCAGCTGGAGAAATTCTTAGATTTTAGCAAAGATATGAAAAATCCGGCTCTTATTTTGAATAATGCAGAATGGCTTGAAAAAATAAATTATCTAGATTTTCTTAGAGATATTGGAAAGCATTTCACAATAAATTATATGATGAAAAAAGAGTCAGTTAAATCAAGGCTCTCAAGAGATACTGGAATATCCTATACAGAATTTTCATACATGACATTACAAGCTTATGATTATCTTTATTTATATGAAAATCATAAATGCATACTGCAAATGGGAGGTAGCGATCAATTAGGAAATATTATAGCTGGAGTTGACTTAATAAATAAAAAAAATCCAGGAAATTCGAACCCTCTTGCTCATGGAATAGTATTTCCTTTAATAACCTCAAGTTCTGGTGAAAAGTTTGGTAAAAGTGCTGGCAGTGCACCCACATTAGACCCCAAAAAAACTTCTCCTTATAAACTTTATCAATTTTTTATTAATACACCAGATGAGGATGTAATTAATTACATAAAATATTTTACTAATCTTAATGAATCAAACATAAAAGATATTGCAAATGAATTTAAAGATAATCCAAAATCTAGAATTGCTCAAAAGAAACTGGCAGAAATTATAGTAGAAACTGTGCACGGCAAAGATGGACTATCAGACGCTTTAAGAATTACGGATTATTTCTTTAAAGAAAAATATAGTGAATTATCTCTCTCAGACCTAGATGATATTATGCAAAATTTTCCTTCTTCAAATGTACCTTTAGAGCTAATAAATTCAGAAATGCAAATTGGGAAACTTCTAGTTGAAAAGAATATTTTTAAATCTATGGGCGAGATGAGAAGAATGAGTAATCAAGGGGCTTTATACATTAACGGTTCAAGAATAACTGAAACCACTGAGGCCATTAGTGATTCTTATTTAATCAAGAAAAAAATAATGATTATAAAAAAAGGATCTAAGGAATTTTTTATTTTAAAATTTTCTTAAATTACATCATTAATAGCATTAGCAACATATTCCACATTAGCAGTAGTTAATCCGGCAATATTTATCCTCCCTGAATTAACGATATATATCGAGTTATTTTTTTTCAATGCATTAACCTGATCTTTACTTAAGCCTGTATAACTAAACATGCCTTTCTGTCTTTCTATAAATGAAAAATCTTTGCTACATCCTTTATTTTTTAGTTCTTTTACTAATAATTTCCTCATATTTTTTATTCTATCCCTCATATTATTTAGGTCTTCTTTCCACCTATCTCTTAATGAATTATTACTTAAAATAAATTTAACTATTTCAGAGCCATGAGCTGGAGGATTTGAATAATTTGATCTAGCAGTTTTCTTCATATGACTTAGAACAGGTGCACAATTCGATTCATTTTTTGAATTATAAATTAAACACCCAACTCTTTCGCTGTATAAGCCAAAATTTTTTGAATACGAAGTACAAATGATTAAATTATCTAAATTTCTAATCATTTTTCTTACGCCATTAGCATCATCATCCAAACCATCTGCTAATCCTTGATATGCAAAATCACATATTACTAATAAATTATTACTTTTAGCTATATCAGAAACTTCATCCCAATGCTCAGCTTTCAAATCTTCTCCAGTGGGATTGTGACAACATCCATGCATAACTAAAACATCACCTTTGGGTATCTTTTTTATGGTAGAAGTCAAACTTTCAAAATCAATTGAATTTGATTCATTATTAAAATAAGGATAGATATCAACTTTAAATCCAGATGCTTCGAATATTGGTTTATGATTAGGCCAGCTTGGATTGCTTATCCAAACTTTTGATTTAGAAGAAAATTGAAATAAAAAATCAGAAGCAAGCCTTAAAGCTCCTGTTCCTCCAGGCGTATTAAGCCCAAAACTAGTATTATTTATTTCAGAAAATAAGTCCTCGCCTGCAACCAACTGAATTGATTTTTCAGTAAATTCCTTGTCCCCATCAATAGGTTTATAGGTTTTGCTAATATTTTGATTTAAAATTTCTTTCTCAGCTTCCGTTACAGAAGGTAATGTTGGAGTGTTTCCTTTATCATCCTTATATACTCCCACAGACAGGTTAACCTTTTTCGAATTTAAGTCATTCTTAAATTCTTCAGTCAATCCAAGTATAGGATCTTTTTCAGCTTCACTTATATTATTAAATATCATTTAAGTATTGTATAACCAATCCTGTAGGAAGTTTAGGGTAAAATAAAGTTGACTTTGGTGGGAGTAATTTGCCTCTAGAAACCATATCAATAAAATAATTCTTAGATAATGCATTCATAAAAAAACACAATTGCAATTCATTTGAATCTAACTTTCTTTTCATTTCTTCTGAGTCATGTTCATATCTAATATGATTAATTACTTCATCAGGGGATAATACAGATTCTATAGCAGAATGAAGGGCCTCATAAGTTGATTTTAGGTTTTCTTTGAGTGATAGAGAGATAGAACTATTATTATTTACCATTATAATTTTATCTTCATCAGAATAATTAGCCTCAAAAAAAGATTCTTCCCATTTTACGTCTGAAAATATAAAAAATTCTTTAAGCTTGTTAATTAATAAATTAAGTTTTTCGTCATTTAATCCAGAAAATGCCCTATGGTAACCCAAAAGCAACAAACCTTCGTCATTCATAGAAACTAAATTCATCATTCTTCTTGAGCTTTTTTCCTCAATTATTTTCTTATATTCTAATGCTGTTTCATATCTATGATGACCATCAGCTATAAATATATTTTCAAGCTCAAATAAATTAGTTAGAAAAGAAATCTTATCTTTGTCATCTATAATCCATATTTTAAATTCATGCATATTTGGAATTAAACCTTCAAATTCAGGATCGGAAGAAGTTTCCTTAATAAGAAAATTAATCAAATTACTATCTTTATCTTCAATAACACTCATTATTGGGCTAAAATTTGCTCTTGCTGTCTTCATTAATTGAAATCTATCTTGCTTCTGTTTTTTTCTTGTTTTTTCATGGGGCAGAACAACTTTTTCTTCATAATCATAAAGATCAACATTAGAAATTATTGATCTTCTTTTTTTATATTTGCCCATAACTTCAAATGATTCTTCTAAAATAAAAAAGGTTGGTTGGTTTCTTTGAATAAGAATTTTATTTTTTAACCAACTATCAAATAAATTTGATGCCCTAGTATATTTATTATCTTTTTCGTTATCAGATTTATATATTTTGCCATTTTCAAGCCTTATAACGTTATATTCCGACAAGTCATAAAGTTCTTCTTTTAAGTCTTCGCTAATAACATCAAATGGAGGACACAAAAAGTCTCCTAATTGATTTTTTAAACTCTTATTAAACATAATTCCTCTGAAAGGAAAAACTCTAGCCATCCATTGCCTCTTTCACATTAAGTTATAGGATTATAATATTGTTTTATCATGGAAAATTTTATAGATCCAAAAAATATTAAACAAAAGATATCTTATTTAAGAGAGAAACTAAACACTTCTAGTCATAAATACTATGTTTTAAATCAACCTGATATTACAGACCAAGAGTACGATTCTATGTTGAGGGAACTCATATCACTTGAAAAAAATAATCCTGACTTAATAACTTCAGATTCCCCAACACAAAGGATTGGCTCCAACCCATCTAGTACTTTTGAACAGGTAATTCATCAAAATGAAATGCTGAGCTTGTCCAATGTATTTAATTTTCAAGAATTAATTGAGTGGAAAGAAAGATGCGAAAAACAATCCAATAAAATAATTAGTGAATTTTTATTAGAAGAAAAGATTGACGGTCTTGCTATTTCACTAACTTATATTGCTGGAATTTTAACTATTGGAGCTACAAGAGGAAATGGAAAGGAAGGAGAAAATATAACTGAAAACTTAAAAACTATAAGATCTATACCTATTAAACTTTTAGGAGAAGATTACCCAGAAAACATAGAAATCAGAGGTGAAGTTTTCTTTCCAAAAAGCCAATTTAATGAATTTAATTATGAAAGAGAAAGTGTGGGAGAAGCTATATATAGCAATACTAGAAATGCTGCATCAGGAGCACTTAGACAATTAGACCCCAAAGAAACTGCCAAGAGACCCTTAGACGCCTTCTTCTATTCCATTGGCGATCCTCAAACAGCATTAATAGAATCACAAAAAGAAATATTAGATAAATTAACATTGTGGGGATTTAAGACAAATCCAGGCAATTTATTTGTAAATGATTTAGGTAAAGTTAAGCATGTAATTGAAGATAAAATTGAAAATAGAAATAATCTTGACTATTCAATAGATGGACTTGTAATTAAAGTTAATAGCATTCAAGATCAAATTATATTGGGCAACACTTCTAAAGATCCAAGGTGGGCCACAGCTATTAAATTTCCATCATCTCAAGTTGTGACTAAGTTGAATGATATAAAAGTCAGCCTAGGTAGAACAGGTGTCGCAACTCCTTATGCTGAATTAGAACCTGTAAATCTTGAAGGAGTTACTATAAAATCAGCTTCTTTGCACAACTTGGATTACATTAGATCTAAAGATATTAGGGTAGGAGATTTAGTTTTAATAGAGAGAGCAGGAGATGTAATACCTAAAGTAGTTAAAACTGCAGAAAACAATCAAAGGGAATCTAACTCACACGAATTTAATATGCCTAATACCTGCCCTACCTGTGAATCTAAATTAGTCAAGAATGAAGATGATCCATTCACTAGATGCATAAACTCAGAATGCCCAGACCAAATAAAGAGATTGCTTGAACACTATTGCTCAAAATCTTGTGTTGATATAGAAGGCCTAGGTGAAGGGATAATAAAACAATTATTTGATAATCAAATAATTAAATCCATTACAGATATTTATAAAATCAAATATGAAGATTTAGAAGGCCTCGAAGGATTTGGAGAAAAAAGTATTAACAACCTAATTAACTCCATAGAAAAATCAAAATCTCAACCATTAAGTAGAATAATCCATGGTTTGGGCATACCGCATGTTGGAATAGAAATTTCTGAATTATTGGTGGCAAATTTTGGTTCGTTAAATTTGATTTTTGAATCTTCGGATGAATCTCTTCAGGATATTGATGGAATTGGGCCTAAAATATCTAATAGCATAAAAGATTGGAATAGCATTACAAAAAATAGAGATCTAATAAGTGAACTTAAGAATGTAGGGTTGAGTTTAGAAAATTCCAATCAAGAAAATCTAAACTATACTCTAACAGGTGAGAATATTTGCGTTACTGGGCAACTGAAAAATTACAGCCGGCAAGGCATAAAAGATTTAATAAAATCTTTAGGAGGAAAATTTCAATCAACAGTTACTTCAAATACAAATTATTTAATTGCTGGAGAAAATGCTGGGTCTAAAATCAAAAAAGCTCAGGATTTGAATGTGAAAATCATTGATGAAGAAAGGTTTATACAAATTATTGATGAAAAAGAGGCAAGTCTATGAAAACTAATAAATGGCTTATTATTGGATTAGGGAACCCAGAAATTAAATATGAAAATAATAGGCACAATATAGGCTATAAATTAGTCGATTATATTTTAAAAAAGAATGAAACAGAAAAAATAAAAAATAAATATAGTCAACTAAACAAATTAATTTTAGAAGACAATTTAATTTACTTTGCTAAACCTTTTTTTTATATAAATGAGTCAGGGATACCAGTAAAGAAATTGGTTGATGAATTTAGTATAAATTTAAATAATATTTTAATAATTGTTGATGATATGAATCTTGATATAGGAAATATAAGAATTAGAGAGAAAGGTAAAGATGGTGGACATAATGGGTTGAAATCTATTGAATATTATCTTAGCACTAATGAATATCCGAGATTAAGAATTGGAATAGGAAGCCCAAATAGCAAGAAAGATCATATAAATTATGTCTTAGGAGATTTTAATTCTTCTGAGCAAAAAATAATTGATGAAGTTCTTTATTCTACTGAAAAAGCTATATTTGAAATTATTCAAAATGGATTTAGTTCAGCAATGGGTAAATTTAACCAATAATATCAAATTTTGTATATTGCCTTAAAACCTCTGGAATCTCTATCTTGCCTTCAGGATTCAAGTTGTTTTCTAAAATAGCTATAATTATTCTTGGTATTGCCATTCCAGACCCGTTTAAGGTATGTGGAAATTTAATTTTAGAATCTAGAGGGTCCCTGAATCTAGTGCTTGTTCTTCTTGACTGAAAATCAGTGCATGTAGAAATTGATGAAACTTCTAGCCATTCCTCACATCCAGGCGACCAAACTTCAATATCATAGGTTTTTGCAGACTGGAATCCTAAATCTCCTGAACATAATTCAACTATTCGGTAAGTAAACTCTAACTCTTCGCACAACTTGCAAACCTCATTAACCATTTCATGGAATGCATTAAGAGAATTTTGTGGATTCTCAAATCTATATAATTCAACTTTCTCAAATTGATGAACTCTTTTTATCCCTCTTGTGTCTCTTCCTGCAGAACTCTTTTCATCTCTAAAACATGGAGTGTGAGTAACATATTTTAACGGCAATTCTTGCTCAATAATTTCATCATAAAAAAGACTATTTATTGACACTTCTCCTGTAGGAATTAGCCATAAATCATTCTTGCTATCTGAAAATAATGTATCTTCAAACTTAGGAAGGTTACCCGAGCCAATCATGGTTTTTTTATTCACTAAGTACGGAGGGGCTACTTCAGTATACCCATTAACAAATACATGGTTATTAAGCATCCACTGAACAAGCGCACGCTGCAACATTGCCCCTTTCCCTGAGAGAACATACCATCTAGCTCCAGCTAATTTTGCACCTTTCTCCATGTCTATAATTTTAAATTTTTCTCCAAGATCCCAATGAGGTATGGTTTTTTCTCTTTTTTTGTCCTCATTAAATATATCTATAACTTTATTGTCCTCTTCAGATTTTCCAACTAGCGTCTCTTCTAATGGTAAATTTGGAACTTCTAATAAAATATCACTTATCTTATTCTCAATAGATTTCAATCTTTCACTTTTCTTTGAAAGCTCAAGCCCAAAACTTTTCATTTTTTGAATTAAATTTTTTGAAGGCTTTCCTTTTGATTGGCCTATTTCTTTGCTTGCTTTATTTCTAATCGAGCTTATTTCTTCTGTTTTTAGTATTAATTTTTTTCTTTCCTGAAAAAGTTCATCTAATAAATCAAAATCTAAACTTTCTCCCATAGAAGTTAATTTCTTCTCTACAGATTGCTTATTTTCAATAATGAACTTTATGTCTAACATTTCTCTTATTCTAATGTTTTAAGTTGAGGAAATAATACAACATCTCTAATTGTAATTTTTTTTGTTATCAACATGACCAACCTGTCTATTCCTAACCCAAGACCTCCTGTAGGAGGCATCCCGTGTTCAACTGCGATAAGAAAATCTTCTTCTAGTCGATCTAATTCATCATCATTAAACTTTTTCCTCAAAGACTCCTGCTCTTCAAATCTGTTTCTTTGGTCAATTGGATCATTTAGTTCAGTAAATGCATTTGCCAGTTCTGAACCCATCACGAAAGCCTCAAACCTTTCAGCTACGTCACTATTTCTATCTTTTCTTTTGGCTAATGGAGACATTTCTACAGGATAATCAATTAAAAAAGTAGGTTGCTTCAAATTAGGCTCTACTTTATCAGATATTATTTTGTCTATCATTGTTGCCCACGAAGAGTTAGGCTCAACATGTATGCCTAAATTTCTCATTTGATTTGAAAGTTCTGCTTCATCCTTAATAGATATAAAATCAATGCCTGAAAAATCTTTTATAGCTTGCTGTAGATCAAGCCTTTTCCATGGTGGCTTCAGATCTATAACTCCAATTTCTTCTCCATAATCAATTTCAAAAGATCCATTAACTTTTAAGGCAGCGCCTGAAACTAATTGCTCCACGAGCTCCATTATCGCATTGTAATCAACAAATGCTTCATAGCTTTCGATAGTGGTAAATTCAGGATTATGGCTATGATCAATGCCTTCATTCCTAAATACCCTCCCCAGCTCATAAACCTTCTCTAAGCCTCCAACAATTAATTTCTTTAAATTTAATTCAGTAGCTATTCTAAGATATAAATCTTTATCTAAACTATTATGCTTGGTAGAAAAAGGTCTAGCATTAGCTCCAGCAGGTATATCTACTAAAACAGGAGTTTCAACTTCAATATATCCTTTTTCATTCATGAAATTTCTAATAAAAGATACAATTTCAGCTCTTTTCATTGCTGTATTAAAAGAATCCTCGCTAGAAATAAGATCTAAATATCTTTGCCTATATCTTTTTTCGACATC
>MDTG01265973.1_pt1 | contig 18617 bp, 18 predicted proteins | sample 811421 | NCBI WGS metagenome assembly MDTG01 (sample SAMN05326645, study PRJNA326480) | marine metagenome | isolation source: seawater | place: Pacific Ocean: South East | collected 2011
ATAATCGTTCTAAACTATATATATATAATTAATTTCATAAATCAAGTAAAAGTTATTTTTAATTATGCAAAAAAATAGTTTTACATACGAAGATTTAATTGCTTGCGGTAAAGGTGATTTATTTGGAGAAGGTAATGCCAAACTTCCCTTACCACCAATGTTAATGTTTGACAGGATCACTAAAATTGACAGTAATAGTGGGGAATTTAAAAAAGGATTTATTAAAGCTGAGCTTGATATTAAAGAAAATTTATGGTTTTTTGATTGTCATTTTCAGGGGGATCCTGTAATGCCGGGCTGTTTAGGATTAGACGCTATGTGGCAACTTGTTGGTTTCTTTCTGGGATGGACGGGTGAACCTGGAAAAGGAAGAGCATTAGGTGTAAACTCAGTTAAATTTACTGGTGAAGTTTTAAAAAAAGTAAAAATGGCTACTTACGAAATTAATATGAAAAGAATTTTGAAGAAGGAAGGAACTACCGTAGGTTTAGCGAATGGGGTTCTTCGGGCTGATGAGAAGATAATATACCGTGCAGAAAATTTAAAAGTTGGATTATTCAAATCATGAGAAGAGTTGTTATTACAGGCCTTGGTGTAGTTTCTTGTTTAGGTAATAATCAAGAGGAAGTGCATCAATCACTACTAAATTCAAAATCAGGAATTTCTTTTGCAGAAGAGTATAAAGAACATAACCTAAAAAGTCATGTGCACGGAAAACCAAATATAAAACTTTCAGATTTTGTAGATAGAAAAACGATTAGATTTATGGGATCTGGTTCTGCATACAATTACGTAGCCATGAAGGAAGCAATAAAAGACTCAGGATTAGAGGAAAACGAAGTAAGTAATTTTAAAACTGGGATTATAATGGGTTCAGGTGGACCATCCATTGAAAACGTAATACTTGCTGCAGATAAAACAAGAGCTAAAACACCAAAATTAATGGGTCCATTTATTGTGCCCAGAACAATGGGGAGCACTGCCTCTGCTACGCTTGCAGTGCCATTTAAAATAAAAGGTACTAATTATACGATGAGTTCTGCTTGTGCAACTAGTGGTCATTGCATTGGAAACGCAATGGAACTGATTCAAATCGGAAAACAAAATATTGTTTTTGCAGGAGGCAGTGAAGAAGTGCACTGGGCAATGACTGCTATGTTCGATGCCATGACAGCATTATCATCAAAGTATAATGATAAACCTGAAACAGCATCCAGGGCTTATGATAAGACAAGAGATGGATTTGTGATTGCAGGCGGTGCTGGTGTTTTAGTTTTAGAGGAATATGAACATGCAAAAGCTAGGGGTGCAAAAATTTATGCAGAACTTACAGGTTATGGTGCAACATCTGACGGTTATGACATGGTAGCACCATCTGGAGAGGGAGCTGTAAGATGTATGCAAATGGCTATGGCTACCTCAAAAAACAAAATTGATTATATAAATACTCACGGAACTTCCACGCCTGTAGGGGACATAACAGAGTTAAATGCAGTAAAAAAAACTTTTGGAGACAATATTCCTAAAATTAGTTCAACCAAATCTTTGTCCGGACATCCATTAGGAGCCGCATCAGTTCATGAAGCAATTTATTGTTTAATAATGATGAAAAATAGTTTCATTACTGCCTCAGCAAATATCAATGAAATGGATGACGAAGCAAAAAAATTTCCAATAGTCACAAAAACAGAAAAAGGAGTTTCTCTTAATACTGTCATGTCAAATAGCTTTGGTTTTGGTGGTACAAATGCTGCTTTAATTTTTGAGAAGGTTTAGTTATGAGTTTAATGAAAGGTAAAAAAGGATTGATAATGGGAGTAGCAAACGAAAGATCTATCGCATGGGGTATATCTCAAAAATTAGCAGAAGAGGGTGCCGAATTAGCTTTCACATACCTAGGTGATGCACTTAAAAAAAGAGTTGTTCCATTGGCTGAAAAACTTAATTCAAAAGAAACATTTAGTTGCGATGTTGAAAAAAAAGAAGATGTTAAAAAACTTTTTGATAACGTTAAGTCAAAGTGGGGTAAAATAGACTTTGTGGTTCATGCAGTCGCTTTTTCAGATAAATCTGAATTAACAGGAGAATATTTAAATACATCTAGGGAAAATTTTTTAAGAAGTATGCTCATCTCGTGTTTTTCATTTACAGAAGTATCTAAAGAAGCCTCGAACATCATGAAAGAAGGGGGAAGCTTGTTAACTCTAACGTACGAGTCAACTAAAGCTATTCCAAATTATAATGTAATGGGCGTTTGTAAATCCGCTTTAGAAGCAAGCGTAAAATACTTAGCAAGAGATCTTGGGCAAAAGAAAATTAGAGTGAATGCAATAAGCGCTGGACCTATTAAAACTCTAGCTGCGTCTGCGATAGGAGATGCAAAATTTTTATACAAATGGAATGAGGATCATTCCTTCTTAAAAAGAAATGTAGATATTCACGATGTAGGCAATTCTGCCCTTTACTTATTAAGTAATTTAGCTTCAGGTGTAACTGGTGAAATTCACTACGTTGATGCTGGTTATAATAAAGTTGGTATGCCTGATCCTAAAAATATAACTTAAGCAGAAGCTTGCTTCATTGATAATTTTACTTTTCCTCTATCAAATCCGACAACTTTAACAGAAACTTCATCACCTTCTTTTACGACATCACCTACTTTAGCAACTCGTTTATCGGCTAGTTCCGAGATATGAACAAGACCGTCTTGTTTGCCTAAAAAATTTACAAAGGCTCCAAATTCCATGATTTTCACAACTTTGCCTTTATAAACTTTTCCCATTTCGGGCTTAGCTATTAAACTTTTTATAAAGTCGATTGCTTTATTTCTGGAGGCTTCATCCGGTGCTGCCACAGTTACTTCACCTGTGTCTTTAACGTCAACTTTTGCTCCTGATGTTTCAACAATTTCTCTAATTGTTGCTCCCCCTTTACCAATTACAGTAGCGATATCTTTTTTATCAACTTTGATGGTTTCCATTTTCGGTGTATGTTTCGAAAATTCTTTTCTCGATGTCATAATAGCTTTACTCATTTCACTAAGTATATGCTCTCTTCCGCCTTTAGCTTGATCAAGAGCTTTCTCCATAATTTCAAAAGTTATACCTGTTATTTTGATATCCATTTGAAGTGAGGTAATACCGTTTTTTGTGCCGGCTACTTTAAAATCCATATCGCCTAAGTGATCTTCATCACCCAATATGTCAGACAAAACAGAAAAATTATCACCTTCTTTTATTAGTCCCATTGCGATTCCAGCAACTGGTTCTTTAATTGGTACACCTGCGTCCATTAATGATAATGAAGTTCCACATACTGTTGCCATGGATGAAGATCCGTTTGACTCTGTAATTTCTGAAACCACTCTAAGTGTATAAGGAAAGTTTTCTTTTTGAGGTAAAGAGGAATTAATTGCTCTCCAGGCTAATTTGCCATGTCCAATTTCTCGTCTACCAGTTCCTATCCTACCACATTCACCAACTGAAAAAGGCGGGAAGTTATAGTGTAACATAAAATTTGACCTCTGCATGCCCTCTAAACTTTCTAATCTTTGTTCATCATCTGTCATCCCAAGTGTTGTAACCACTAAAGCCTGTGTTTCTCCTCTTGTAAAAAGAGCTGATCCATGTGTCCTAGGAAGCACACCTACTTCACATTGTATCTGCCTTACATCTGCTAGACCTCTACCATCAATTCTTTTTTTATCTTTTAAGATTGCTGTTCTAACTATGTCTTTTTCTAAGGACTTTAACTGAGCCATTGCTTGATTTTCTGTAACATTTTCATCATCCAAAAACATTTCTTTACATTGAGTTTCAATTTCAGAAATAGCTGTAGACCTTTTTTTCTTATCAATTTCTTTAAATGCACTTCTTAAGCTTTTTTCAAACTTGCTTGTAATTTTCTTTTTTATCTTCGAGTGATCTACTTCTTCTACTTCCCATTTTGGTTTTCCAGCTTTTTTTATTAATTTTTCAATTGCTTCAATAATTGGAACAAATTTTTCGTGACCAAATTTTACAGCATCAAGCATAACTTTTTCTGATAAACCTGAAGTTTCAGACTCAACCATTAAAACTGCATCCTTTGTACCAGCTACAACCAAATCTAAATCTGAGTCTTTTAATTCTTCAATTGAAGGGTTTAATAAATATTTTCCATTTTTATATCCAACTCTACTCGCTGCTATAGGTCCTTGAAAAGGTAGGCCTGATATTGCTAAGGCTGCTGAAGATGCAATAATTGATAATATGTCGGGTTGATTCTCTCCATCATAAGACAGAACTGTGGGTAGCAATTGCACTTCATTCATAAAGCCTGATGGAAATAAAGGTCTAATAGGTCTATCAATTAATCTAGATATCAAAGTTTCTGCTTCGGTAGGTCTAGCTTCTCTTTTAAAATAACCTCCTGGAATTTTTCCAGCGGCGTAAAATTTTTCTTGATAATTTACTGATAGTGGAAAGTAATCTTGTCCTTCATTTAATTTCTTCGCACCAACTGCTGTCGCAATTACAACTGTTTCTCCTAAAGTTGCGATAATAGCTCCGTCAGCCTGACGAGCTACCTTACCTGTCTCTAGAGTTAATTTTTTTCCATTAACTTCTAATTCTTCTTTATGTATTTTAAACATTATTTCCTTAAATTTAATTGTTTGATAACCTTTTGATAGGAATCAACATTTTTCTTTTTAAGGTATGTAAGAAGCTTTTTTCTTTTATTTACTGATTTAGTCAAACCTAAAGTTGAATGTTTATCCTTTTTAAATTTTTTAAAGTGTTCAGATAATTTCGTAATTTTATTAGTTAAAAGACCTATTTGTATCTCTGTAGAACCTACGTCTTTTTCGTGAGTTGCTAACGATTTAATTATGTCTTTTTTTATCTTTGTCATCTTCTTTATTTTTTTTTATAATTTTTTCAATCTTTTCAGCATATTCAAATGAGTTATCTTCAACAAAAGTGAGTTTAGGAAGAAACTTAATATCAAGCCTTTTAGATAGTGCTTTTCTAACAAGATGCGAGTTCTCCGTCAAGATCCTTACTGTTTCTTTAGTATCTATGCCGCCTAAAGGAATTACGTATACTCTAGCAGTCTTCAAATCTGGGGTCATCCTCACTTCAGTAACTGTTATCAGTTTTGAGTTAAATGATGGTATTTTAGCCTCATTTCTAATAAATAACTCACCAAGATTTTGTTTAACTAGCTCTCCAACTCTCAATTGCCTCTGGCTAAAAGTTCTTTGTGCGGATTGATTGCTCATCATTTTAAATTGATCTTTTTATTTTCTCTGAAAGGTAAGACTCTATGATATCTTTTTCTTTAAAATCTATATAATCTTTTATACTTATTCCACATTCTAAACCTGTGCCAACCTCCTTAACTTGATTTTTTTCTCTAAATATTGAGAGTATTTCACCAGTATAAACAACTACACCATCCCTTATCACTCTTGCTTTAGATTTGCTTTTAATTTCTCCACTCATAACTTTTGATCCAGCGATTCTGCCCGCGGTTGACACTTTGAAAATTTTTTGAATTTCTGCGCTACCAAGTACAGTTTCTTTTATGTCAGGTTCAAGAAGACCAGATAAAGATTTTTCTACATGATCAATCGCTTCATAAATTATATTGAAATATTTAATATCAATTTTTTGTTCTTCCGCCAATTTTTTAGCTTCTCTGTTAGGTTTGACATTAAAACCTATAAGAATAGCATTTGAAGCTTTAGCAAGTGAAACATCTGTTTCATTTATCATTCCTATATCAGATAAAATAATTTTTGCCTCAACTTCCTTATGCTCAATTTTATTTATAGCCATTTTTAATGCCTCACTAGATCCTTGAACATCTGATTTAATGATTATGTTTAGCTCATCCTTATCTTTTACATTTTCAAAGAGAGTTGTTTTATCTTTAGGCAAAGTCTTGTTATTATTAGAGTCATTTTTTCTAAATTCTGATAATTTTTTTGCTTCATCTTCATCTTGTGTAACCATAAATTCAGCTCCAGCGTAAGCTGAACTATTCATTCCAAGTATTTCGACTGGCATTGAAGGTAGAGCCTCGTTTACCATTTTACCCTCATAATTGATCATTGCTCTAATTTTTCCCCAAGTATCTCCGCATATGAAAAAATCTCCTCTTTTTAATTTTCCGTTACTTATCAAAATGGTTGATACTGGGCCTTTGCCTTTATCAATTTTTGACTCTATAACAATACCACGTGCTTTATCGCTGTATGAAGCTTTTAAATCTAATATTTCTGATTGAAGGAGAATGCTTTCTTTAAGTTTGTCTAAATTTAACTTCTTCAATGCTGAAACTTCTACGAATAGCGTGTCTCCACTAAGATCTTCCGCTATTAATTCATATTGCATCATTTCATTTTTAATTTTACTAATGTTTTTTTCAGGTAAATCGCATTTATTTATTGCAACTATTATTGGAACTTTGGCAGCCTTCGCGTGTTTTATAGCCTCAACAGTCTGAGGTTTTATACCATCATCTGCAGCAACAACTAATACTACTATATCAGTAATTTTTGAACCTCTGGCTCTCATTTCAGTAAAGGCTGCATGGCCTGGGGTATCAATAAAAGTTATAAGTTTATTTGCATCGGTCTTTACTTGATAAGCTCCAATATGTTGAGTAATACCACCATGCTCACCTGATACAACATTCGTGTCTCTTAGCGAGTCCAATAACGATGTCTTTCCGTGATCTACATGACCCATAATTGTAACAACTGGAGGTCTATTTTTAACCTCACCTTCAAATTTTTCTTTAGATTTACCAGCATCTAGCGTTGGTTTTTCTTCTAATATAGGTTTATGTCCAAACTCTTTAACAATGTATTCTGCAGTGTCTTTATCGATATTATGATTAATTGTTGCTACTACCTTCATGTTGAATAGAAACTTAATGATATCACTTGATTTTTCTGCCATTCGATTTGATAATTCTTGAATAGTAATTTGCTCTGGGATTTTTACCTCTTTAATTACTTTTTTGAATTCCTTTTTTTCTTCACCATCTGGTTTTTTTTTCTCCTTGAGCCTTGCTCGTTTAACAGACGCGAGACTTCTTTGTTTAATTTCTATTTCTTCAACATTAAGCGCTCTAGAAACTGTTAGCTTGAAGTCTCGTTTATCAACTGGACCTTTAAGTTTTAACTTACTTTTTCCAGCAGGTTTATTATCTTTTTTGATAAATTCTTTGGTAGCTTGTTGTTCAATAAATTTTCTTGCAAAATTTTTTTTCTTTGTATCAGGATTAAAATTCACATTTGGTGCTGAGGAAGTCTTGTTGAAAGATTTGTTAGGTCTAAATGGCTTTTTCTTTTCTACTGAAAAAGACTTTTTACCAGAAGTTGAGATAGATGTTGTATCAATTTTCTTTTTTAAATCAGAGGAAATTGTAAGTGTTTTTTTTTTATTTTTATCCATAACATTACTTGTACGCTATCTCTCTGGCTGCCATTATTAAATCATCAGCCTCTTTTCTTGACAGAGAAAACTCCTCAAGATAACCATCAATCCTAATTTTTTTTCCTTTTATCTCATCAAAACCACCAATGAGTTCATCAGATGAAAGATCGGCAAAGTCACTAAGTTTTTTTATATTTTTTTGACCCAAAATCACAAGCATTCCTTGTGTCATTCCTTTTAAGTTAATTAAATTTTCCTCTACTCCTAATTCTTTTAATTTAAGTGCAACAGCTTCTTTTTCTTTTATCAAAGTATCTTTTGATCTAGCGATCAATTCTTTGGCTGTTTCTTCATCTATAGCATCTATCTTTGAAATATCCTCTGGATTCGATTGAGCTATCTCATCTATAGAAACAAATCCTTCTGAGACTAAAAGTTGACCTAAAGTTTCGTCAACTTCTAAATTTTTTATCAAAGTTTCTGTTCTTTCTTTGAATTCTGTTTGTCTTCTCTCGGAGTCTTCCTTATCGGTCAATATGTCAATCTCATAATTGGTTAATTTAGAGGCTAGTCTTACATTTTGTCCCCGCCTTCCGATCGCTTTACTTAAATTTTCTTCTGTTAAAATAATATCTATTCTTTTATTTTCTTGATCTATAAGTACTCTTTGTATTTCTGCTGGAGATAGTGACTCTGAAATTAAAGTAGGTAAATCCTCAGTCCATTTTATAATATCAATTTTTTCTCCATGTAGTTCGTTCACAATAGTTTGAACTCTACTACCTCTCATACCAACACAAGCTCCCACAGGATCAATTGAAGAGTCTTGAGAATGTACACAAATTTTTGCTCTACTTCCTGGATCTCTTGCAACAGATTTTATTTCAATTGTCCCCTCGTAAATCTCAGGAACTTCATGAAAGAAAAGTTTAGCAAGAAATTGAGGATGAGCTCTTGATAAAAAAATTTGGTGACCTTTAAGTTCTTTTCTCACTTCATAGCAATAAGCTTTTACCCTATCTCCAGTTTTTAATATTTCTCTAGGTATCAATTCGTCTTTTTTTATAACACCTTCCGCTTTACCTAAGTCTACGATAACATTTCCGTACTCTAATCTTTTAATTATTCCACTTAATATTTGACTTTGCTTGTCAATGAAATCTTCGTATTGTCTATTTTTTTCAGCCTCTCTTACTCTGCTACTTATTACTTGTTTCGCACTTTGTGCAGCAATCCGCCCAAAATCGATTTGAGGCAGTTCTTCAAAGATTTTTTCTCCAACTTTTAAATCTTTATTTTTTGGGTAAATTTTTTGAGCTTGTTCTAAAGTTATTTCTCTAGCATTATCTTCAACTCTTTCAACAATTTCTAAAACTTTTTGTATCTTTATATCCCCACTTTCTCGGTCTATAAAAACTTCAATATTATTATCATTTCCAAACTTAGTAAGTGCTGCTTTTTGAATAGCGCTTTCCATTGAACCAATCACAATTTCTTTATCAATAGATTTTTCATTAGCAACTGCCTCAACTATTCTAAGAAGTTCTTGTTTGTCTAATCCTCTATTTAACATTTTATCTCCCCTAAAAAAAAATGGGCTAAAGCCCATTTTGAAAGTTCAATTATTTATAAGTTTTTTAGAAGAAAATTATGGTTTTTTCAAGATTACAATTTAAATAAATCAATTTTATCTGTTTTTTCCCACGTAAATTCACCCTTATTAGTAGGCTTTCTACCAAAGTGTCCATAAGCTGAGGTAATTTCATATATTGGATTATTTAATTTTAACATTTCTCTGATACCTCTTGGAGATAAATTAAAGTTTTCTTCTATTGCTTTTTTCACCTTGTCGACTTTTGACTCATCTCCATCAGCTAATTTTATAAAAATTGATAAAGGTTTTGACACTCCGATAGCATAAGCTAATTGAATTAAACATTTTTCCGACACTCCTGCTGCTACGATATTTTTAGCCAAATATCTAGATGCGTAAGCTGCTGATCTATCAACTTTTGTAGGATCTTTGCCTGAAAATGCTCCACCGCCATGTGGCGCGGCTCCACCATAAGTATCTACTATAATTTTTCTCCCTGTTAATCCAGAATCTCCATCGGGGCCCCCAATAATGAATTGGCCTGTTGGATTTATATAAATCTCTTTTGGATCAAGATCTGTTAAATAATTTTCTGGTATAGCTTTTTTAATGTATGGCAAAATTACTTCTCTAACTTTTTCTTGATTGAGATCCTTTGAATGTTGAGTGGATATTACAACTGAAGTTACTTTAACAGGTTTTTCTTTTTCATATAACATTGTTACCTGGCTTTTAGAGTCTGGTTCTATACCTTTTAAGTTTTTATTTTTTCTATCCTCTGCCATCAATCTTAAGATTTTATGCGAATAGTGTATTGGTGCCGGCATTAAGACATCTGTTTCGTTACATGCGTATCCAAACATTATTCCTTGGTCTCCAGCTCCTTCATCTTTGTTGTCTTTTGAGTCAACTCCCATGGCAATGTCTGATGATTGTTCATGAAGAAATGTTTCGATGTTTGCGGTTTTCCAACTAAACCCTTTTTGATCGTAGCCGATATCTTTTATACAATCTCTTACTTTTAAAATTAATTCCTCTTTATCAATTTTTGGTCCCCTTGTTTCCCCAGCTAAAATAACTTTGTTAGTTGTAGTCAATGTTTCACAAGCTACTCTGGAGACCGGATCTTTTGAAAGATAAGAGTCAACAACCATATCTGAAATTCTGTCACATACCTTATCTGGATGACCTTCTGAAACCGACTCACTAGTAAAAAGATATTTATTATTTTGCATTTTTATATTTGTAAAAAAGAAAGATAGAAAGATATGTAATTAAAAGTACAAAAAAGATCAAATCATTTTTAACCTTTTTTGATTTTATTAACGGGACATCAAATTCTATATTACCTGCTTCGTTTCGATTTAATTGTTTAATTATATTACCTTTATTATCGATAATAGCGCTTAACCCCTTGTTGGCAGATCTTAAAAAAAAAGTATCATTTTCAATTGCCCTAAAAATTGATTTTGAAAAATGCTGATCTGGGCCAATAGTTTCACCAAACCATCCATCCTCTGAAATATTTATAATTACATTAGTATTTTTATTAGATCTTTGTACAAATTTTGTAAAAATAACTTCGTAACAAATCATTGGTAAGATATTCAATTTATCAATCAATAGATTATTATTTTTTTCACCCTTTAAGAACGATCCATGCCCCTCTGTTATTTTTTTTAGGCCTATGTAATTTAAAATATTTTCAAACGGTAAAAATTCCCCAAATGGTACTAATTTTCTCTTATTGTATCTTTGTAATATTTTAAAATTATTATCCACCACTAGCATACTGTTAAAAAAACTTCCCGACGTTGGCTCTTGTTTATTTATGCCAAAAATTATTTGATGTTTTTTTGAAAAATTTTTTGAAATTAAATCTTTAAAAACTATGATTTCATTATAGCTATATCCACTAAAAACACCCTCCGGCCAAATAAATAATGTTTTTTTTTCTTTATCTGGATCACTGTATCTGATTAATTTTTTTAACCTATCTTCGATTTCTCTCTTGGTTAATCCATATTTTAAATCAAAGTTTGGAGATATAATTTTCACAAATACTTTATCTTCGACTATTTTTAAATCTTTATTATTTTTATTAATTATGAAATTTCCGAAAATAAACAAACCAAAAAAAGTAAAACTTACCACTACTAAATAAAGTGTTTTTTTTATAGAACTTGTTTTAAAAGCGATGACCACAGGCATGGTAAATGCCGTGATTAAGAGTAGATTGTAGGAATACAAGCCAATAACATTTAAAATTTGAAGAATTTCATTAATCCAAGAAGTGCTATAAGCCCATAGGTTCCATGGGAAACCTGTTAGCAATTTTGCTCTTAAATAATCCGATAATGCTAAGCTACCAGAAAAAATTAATAGTGAAGGGACACTTAGTTTTATGTAAGGCCCGACCAAAAAAATTGTAATCGCCACAAATAAACTTAAAAATAGGGGTATTAAAATTAATGCAAATGGTATCAAGATTTTAAAATTCTCGTCAAAAGTAAGTGAATTGGTTATCCAGGATATCCCGCTTATATAGAAACCAAAACCGAATACTAATCCAAAAATAAAAAAATTTTTTTTGAAAGGTTTTTTTCGATACACAGATTTTGACTTTTTATTTATGTAAGAAATTAAATAAAAGAAAAAAGGGAAAACTATAAAATTAACTATAGTTATATTAAATGGATCAAAGGATAATGTGCTTATTACACCTAAAAAAAATGGAATTATGTATAATGTTAAAAAGCGATTATCTAAATATTTATCAAGCATTGATTAAATCAAGATATTTTTTTTCAATTCTTATCATTTTTAAAAAGTCTTTTTCTTTTTTGTGATCATAACCAAATAAATGAACCAAACCATGAATCCATAAACGATCGAATTCATTTTTAAACTTTTTTATATTTTTTTTGTTATTAATTTTACTTAAATTTATTATAATGTCCCCTAGGTAAATTTCTTTTTTTTCTTTTAATTTTTTTTCGAGGTCAATTTTTCTATAAAATGGAAAAGAGAGAACGTCTGTAGATATATTTTTATTCCTAAATTTATTGTTGAGAATTTTTATTTCTTTGCTGTCTGAAAGTAGTAAAGTACAGTGTATTGTATTTTTTGACAATTTTTTATTAAATAAATTAACTTTATTAATCTTGCGATCAATATAATTATTTGGGTTTTTTATAAATCGACCCCAATGAAAATTATTTACAATAACATTAATTTTTATCATCAGCGCTTTTATCTTCGTAAGCCCTAATGATTTTTGAAACTAGAGGATGTCTTACTACATCATTATGATCAAATTCGATTATCTTAATTTCTTTAATTTCATTTAAAATATTTCTTGATTTTATTAAACCTGAGTGTGTTTTATTTATTAAATCTACCTGGCTGGGGTCACCATTAACAACCAGTTTAGAATTTTCCCCTATTCTTGTTAAAAACATTTTTATTTGTGTTTCAGTTGCATTTTGGGCTTCATCTAAAATTGCAAAACAATTTTTAAGTGTTCTTCCTCTCATAAATGCTAATGGGGCGATCTCAATTTCACCTGTTTCAATTTTTTTATCAATCTTGTCCGCTCCGAAAAGTTCATAAAGCGCATCGTATAAAGGCCTTAGATAAGGATCAACTTTTTCTTTCATATCACCGGGTAAAAAACCTAACTTTTCTCCAGCTTCAACTGCTGGTCTAGATAAAATCACCCTATCAATTTTTTTTTCCATCAACAAAGTAATTGCAACAGAAACTGCTAAAAAGCTTTTGCCAGTCCCAGCAGGTCCAAGAGACATGATAATATCATTTTCTTTCAAGGCTCTAATATAATCTGATTGCTTTTCTGATCTTGCAATCACAGATTTTTTTGGCGTTTTAATAAGTTGTTTAAAACTTTTAACATTAGAGTCATTTATTTCTAAATTCTTTTTCACTGATAAAACTATATCCTCTTTTTCAATAATATTCGTTAGAAAATATTTATTAATTAAAAATTTTATTGCATCACAAAACACGGAAAGTTTCTCTTTATCTCCCTTACAAGTAATAGAGTTTCCTCTAAAATAAACATCAGTACCTGTATATTTTGACAAATTTTTAAGGTTTTGATCGAATTGTCCAACTATAGACATCAACATTTCGTTATCGTTTATGGATATGTTTACTGTCTCATTGTCAATTTTTTTTATTATAAGGCTTTGTTTTATTTTACTTAATTCTGACATTGTAATTTAAGCTGCGTAATTTTTTTGGTTATAATTTGAAATGATTTTTCCAAACAAAGTATTTTGATTAACTTTTTCGATTTTGACAGTTTTTACTTGACCGGTCAAATTCTCCCTACTTTCAACGATAACAGAGTTAAAATATTCATCTCTACCAAAGTACTTGTAATCTTCTTGCATCTTATTTTCAAACAAAACCTTTGAAATTTTATTTATTAAAGTTTTTCTGTAATCAGTTTTAATTTTTTCCGCTACAGCTTGAAAGTTTTTAAGTCTTTCTTTAGCAATATTTTCATTTATTTTTTTTAAGCTAAAAGCCGGTGTCCCTGGTCTCGCACTAAAAACAAAAGAATAAGAATTTATAAACTTCACATCATTTAAGAGTTTTAATGTTTTTTCAAAATCAATATTTGTTTCTCCAGGATAACCGATAATAAAATCACTAGAAAATTTGATATTAGAATTTATGTTTCTCAATTTTTTTATTACTTCTAAATATTTCTTAATATTATGTTGTCTATTCATTGAGTCTAAAATTCTATTAGAGCCACTTTGAACAGGTAAATGAATTAAAGGCATCAACTTTCCGCAGTCTTTATGAACTTGAATTAAATCTTCTGTAAAATCTTTAGGATGTGATGTTGTGTATCTTATTCTTTCTAGTTTTTTTATTTTTGAGATCTCTAAAATAAGATCTGAAAGCATTTTATTTTCAAAATTGTATGCGTTTACATTTTGCCCAAGTAGAATAATTTCTTTTGCACCATTTTCAACTAACTGATTTGCCTCTACTAAAATTTCTTCTATTGATCGAGAAAATTCTGCTCCACGAGTATATGGCACCACACAGAATTTACAAAATTTATCGCATCCCTCTTGAATTGTTAAAAATGAGGAAACTCTACTATCTGTATTTCTAAAAGTGTTTAAGCTATCAAATTTATCTATGACGTCAAATTCAGTATGATTTAAAGGCTTTGTTTTTTTTTCTAGTTTTAAAATTATATCATTTATTTGATGATAAGATTGAGGTCCTATTACCCCGTCAATAAATTTTTCTTTTTTCAATAAGATATCGCCCTCTGCCTGCGCAACACAGCCTGTGACTAATACAATTGGTTTTGGTTTATTTTTAAATTCTTTTTTTATTCTACCTATATCATGGTAAACTTTTTCGGTAGCTTTTTCTCTGATATGACAAGTATTTAAAATATAGCAATTGGCGTCCTCTAAATCTTTTGTCAAGGAATAATTAATTTTTTTGGTTATATCTAAAATACGATTACTATCGTACTCATTCATTTGACAGCCAAAAGTTTTAATGAAAATTTTTTTTTGCAAATTATTTTTTAATTTTTGATCCGTAAAGTTCTAATTTATGATCAACTAATTTATAACCTAATTTTTTTGCAACTTCATTTTGAAGTTTTTCAATTTCTTTATCAACAAATTCTATTATTTCTCCACTATTAATATCTATTAAATGGTCATGGTGTTCGTCCGGGGATTGTTCGTATCTTGCTTTGCCACCTTTAAAATCATGTTTTTCTAGAATCCCTGCCTCTTCAAAAAGTTTTACTGTACGATAAACTGTTGCAATGCTAATTTTTTTGTCTACGCCACTTACTCTTTTGTGTAACTCATCCACGTCTGGGTGGTCTTTTGACTCAGACATTACTTGAGCAATAATTTTTCTTTGGTCAGTAAGTCTTACACCCTTAGTTTTGCATTTTTCCTCTATTGAATTCATTGTTTTAATTTAACTTAAATATAATGGTTTAATCAATTTTTTTTGTAAAAGTTTTTTATTTATTAAAAGTTCAATATTTACAAGGTTAAATTGACCTAAATCTTCATTTTTAAATCCAAATAATTTAATGTTTTTTGATATTTTTATTCCTTTTGCTACTGCCAAAGACGCTCTTATTGAAGAAAAACTTCCTGGTCCGTTGTTAACAAGAACCGAAAAATTACTATCAATATTTACTTTGTGTTTTTCTATGAGATTTAATATGTTTTCAGTTAATTGATCATTATTATTGATTTTTTGATTAAAATCATGAATGTAAAAATTGTTACTAACTTTCAAACCTATTTTATCATCTTTGCCTATGCAATTTAAAATTAAAAAATCCTTAATCATTAGTTTTTTTATAGCTGCTTTATTTTTACAAAACAATTTATATTCTAACACCAAAATAGAGGATATCGATGATTTTGGAATCATTTCTCTTATGTATCATAGGTTTGAAGAAAACAAGTATCCATCCACTAATATAAGAATAGATGATTTTGCAGAACATTTAAGAATAATAAAAGATAATGATATTAATTTTATAAATCCTACAGATTTTGAAGACGAGCTTAAAAGTAATAAAAAAAAAAGAAAGATTCTTCTTACGATAGATGATGGATTTTCATCTTTTTACAATAATGCTTGGCCTATATTAAAAGAAAAAAAAATACCATTTATTTTATTTGTGAGTACTCGAGAAGTAGGAGCTTCCAATTATATGACCTGGGACCAAATAAGAGAAATTGATAAATCAGATTTTGTAGAAATTGGAAATCATAGTCATTCTCATGAATATCTTGTAGATGAGAATATCGAATTTATAAAATCAGATATAGAAAAATCAATGAAAATTTTTAGAAAAGAATTAGGAAAAAATTCTAAATTTTTTTCTTATCCTTTTGGAGAGTATAGTTTAGAATTCAAAAAACTAATTCAATCACTTGGTTTTAAATATGCGTTTGGACAACACTCTGGAGTAATGGATGAAACTAAAGACTTATACGAATTACCACGATACCCAATTAACGAAAAATATGGGGAAACTAAAAGATTTAAGTCTTTGACTAAAACTTTGCCTTTTAAATATAAAAAGATTTATCCTAACGAAAAATATCTTTTACAAGCTAATAATCCACCTCCTGTTAAAATTGAATTCTACGATAACATAAAAAATCTTAAATCTGTAAACTGTTACTCAAATGAGGGGGGTAAATGGAGACAATCTAATATTAAATTTGAAAATTCTAATACACTTTTAATTAATATTTCTGAAAAATTTGTTGGAGAAAGAGGAAGAATCAATTGCTCATTAAGAGATCCAAGCGGTTTGTGGAGATGGCTCGGTATTCAATTTGTTATAAGTGAAAAATAGCCTATGAGGATAACTCAATTTTCTTAACTGAATTGACTAAACGAACTGGCTCAAAATCCATTAATCTGTTTTGTTTTATTATTTGATTTAATATCTTTGTATATTCTGAACCTGTTTGTGCGTAATTATTTAATGTTTCTGTCAATTCTAGCCCTTTGATTTTTTTGTTTTTATCTCTTAGAGACAATCTTTTTTGCCTAAACTTAGAATAACTTTTGTGCGTGTTTAGATTATTTTGATATGCCTTTACAGAAGCTCTCAGAATTGGGAATTTTAAAATTTTATGGTTTTTATTGCTCTCCCTGTCTAGTGGTGCAATTCCTTGACCGCTCCAAGTCCATTGTCCAAAAATAGCGTTTCCCTCTAAGGCAAATCTTGAAGTGCCCCATCCACTCTCTTTGGCTGCTTGGGCAAGAGCTATTGATGTTGGTATTATATCCATTCTTATTGCTAATTCTTTTAAATCACCTTTTTTAACTTTGTATTCCAATAATTTTTGTCGTAGCCATTGTTTTTCTAGATCAGTAGTAAATTTTTTTTCACTTAAATTTAATAGTTTTTTTCTGTCTTCGAGTATTCTTTCATTTTCAGCCACAATCAACGGCAAGACTATTTTTATAAATGTTTCTTTTTTAAGTTTAGTGCTCTGAAGAGCATCAAGATCTCTTGGAAATTGAGTAAAATAAATTGGTTTGACTAACTTTTGCGATCGTACTTTACCTAAATCATATTCTACATCTTTAAAAAGATTTAAAACTGTCTCTGTTTTTAAATTTAAATTAGGCAAAATAACTTCGTCAACATTTTTCCTTTTTACTTCTAGTTTTGTTTTTTCTTTCGATTTATTTTCTTTAATTTTACTACCTGGTTTTTTAATTTCAGGTTTTTTTACCTCTTTTTTAATTTCAGGTTTTTTTACTTCCTTTTTTACCTCTGGTTTTTTTTCTTCTTTATTAATTTCAGGTTTTTTGGCTATTTCACCATTAGAAAAATAATTAATACCACTAAAGGCTATGGTTGTTACAACAGCTACTGAAGCAATTGCAATAATGACCCTTTTAGCTTTTTGTGGCTCAATCTGCTGCTTATAAATTCCATGAAATAAGTCAGTAAACAAATCACCAAAAAATTCATAAATTACTTTTCCTAACTTTGGAATTATGTTTAAGAAATTTAAACCAATTTTTCCAAGTTGAATCCATAAATCTTTAAATACTCTACCAATTTTCCTATTTGTATCATGTTTAAAATTCTCTAATTTTCTTATTGCTTTATTTTTGTCTTTTATTTTATTTTCTTTAAATTCTAATAAATTTGTCTTAATTTTTCCTATAGGTTTAACAATATTATCTCTTAAGAAATTAGATTTAAAATCTTTTGGAATAGTGATTTTATTTTTTTTTAAAATTAATTCTAATTGACCAGATGTTAAATTTTTTCTTCGCTTTTCATAATCCTTAATTTCCTTAACATCATAAATATAGGCTAGTTCTACTAATTTATCTCTATAACTTAACTTTTTTTTCATTGTACAGCCTCTACCGAATTTACCTCTTTAATGTAATGTTTTAAAAGATTTTGAACCCCTTGTTTTAAAGTCATTAGTGAGCTTGGGCACCCTGAACAGCTTCCCTGTAGCTGAACTTTAACAACTCCATTTTCAAAAGATTTAAATTTTATATCTCCTCCATCTCTTGCCACAGCTGGTCGAATTTTGGTATCTAAAACTTCAATAATTTTATTCACAATTTCATTATCATTATCTCTATTTCCCACGGTTTTATTGCTTTCCCCCAGAATCGGCTTATCATTTTTCTCAAAATAGTCATTTAAATGAGAAATAACCATAGGTTTAAGCTCACTCCATTGCACGTCTTTAGTTTTTTTAACTGAAAGAAATTTTTCTGATAGTAAAATTAGTTCAACACCTTTAAAATTCAGCAATTCATTAATAAAAGGAATTTGAATTTTATTATTTTTGTCTTTTTTAAACTCTTCAGTACCAACAGTAGAAATTGTCTTTTCTGACAAAAATTTAAGAGAGTCTGGATTTGGCGTTGTTTCTATTTGTATCATTAAAGCTTTATATTATATCAATCCTATTTTTTCACGTACATTCTTTAGGTTTTCCTCAGCTATTATATTGGCTTTTTCACTACCTTTTTTTAGAATATTTTTTAAATGTGATTTA
>MDTG01436638.1_pt1 | contig 18617 bp, 15 predicted proteins | sample 811421 | NCBI WGS metagenome assembly MDTG01 (sample SAMN05326645, study PRJNA326480) | marine metagenome | isolation source: seawater | place: Pacific Ocean: South East | collected 2011
GCCTTTGCGTTGAAGGAGGGCTCGGAGCGCCGATCGCGGCTCGTGCAACCCAAGGTCATGGCGGGTGAGACCGAGCGACAGCCGCTCCTGATTCCTGATCAGATTCAAATTTGCAGCCGGTGTCAGAGCGCCTTCGGCTCGCGAGACCCCGTCCCTCCACTCGTCCAACCCGAGTCCGTACGTAGCAGGGGCCCGCGGCCATCCCTGGCGCGGGCCCTCAATGCTCGAGGCGTCGCTAGCGGACTAGAAGCAGGACTCTGCGTCGTCGCGCGTCTCGGCGAAGCGGAAGATCGCGGTCAACCCGAGCAGGTCGAACACCTCCTTCACGCTGGCCGAGGGACGGAGGAACACGATGTCCCCGCCGTTGTCCCGCGCGCGCCCGATCGCACCGACGAACACGCCGGCGCCCGCCGACGAGATGTAGTCGAGCTTCTCCAGCCGAACGATCAGCTTGAAGCAATTGCGACGGAACACCGAAGAGACGAGGTTCTCCATCTCCTCGAAGGTGTGCGCATCCAGGAAGCCCTCCGCCTCGATGTACGCGACCCCGGTGGGGAGCATCTCGTGGTGCAGCTTCAGATCGGGCACGTTTCGCTTCCTTCTCGTCTTCCGAGCGACCCTCGGAGAGGGCGCCCGTTATACCTCGTGCAGTTCGCGGCTGGGAGCTTCACTCGGCCGCGGGCACTTTCTTGACCATCACGAGCTCGTTGACGAAGTCCGAGCCGTCGTGGTTGTAGTAGACGTCGTCCATGATGCGGCGCATCAAGAAGAGCCCCAGCCCGCCCTTGAGACCGAGCGAGATGTGGCGGTGAATGTCGACGGTGTCGGCCAGCTTCTCGCCAGGCTCGAAGCGGACGCCGTTGTCGCGGATCGAGACCTTGAAGTCGACCGAGTCCAGGTTGAGCAGGATCGTGATGTCGCCCTTGCCGCCCTGGTAAGCGTGCTCGACCACGTTGGCCAGACCTTCGTCCACGGCCACGATGATCTTGTTCGACACGTCCTGGGGGAAGGTCGACTGCGCGAGCACCTCGCCCACCACCTGGCGGACGGTGCTCAGGTTCGAGCTGTCGTTGCTGATCGTCAGCGAACGCTCGACGCTCACTAGGCCCCTCCGTTCACGCTGAGCGTAACGATCGTAATGTCGTCGGACTGCTCAGCCGAGCCTCGGTGCGAATCGAGCGCGGTGACCACCGCGTCGACGAAGTCCTTGCTGCTCTTGCCCGCGTGCTCCTTGACCAGCGAGTAGAAGCGGTCGTCGCCGAACTCTTCGGACTCGTTGTTCATGGCTTCGTTCACGCCGTCGGTGTAGGTCACGATCCGGTCGCCGGGCTCCAGCTGAACCTCGGCCTCCTGGATGTTGTTGTCGAAGATCGTGCCCTTGTCGAATCCGAGCGCGATTCCCTTGGGCTTGATCAGCTCGTTCTCTCCTGAGGCCGCCCGGAACAGGACCACCGGGTTGTGGCCGGCGCTGGCGACCTTGAGGGTCCGCGTCTTGACGTTGAGCACCATGTAGGCCGAAGTCACGAACATGCCGCGGCGAATGTCCTTGGCCAGGATCCGGTTGACCTTCTTGAAGGTGTCGCCAGGCGAGACGTTGCGGACCGAGGCCAGCCGGACCAGCGAGCGGGCCATGGTCATGACCATGGCGCCTGGAATGCCCTTGCCGGCGACGTCGGCCACGATGATCCCCAGGTGGGTCTGGTCGATCACGATGAAATCGTAGTAGTCGCCGCCGACTTCCTTGGCCGACTTGTAGTGGCTGTGGATGTCGAGGCCCGGGATCTGCGGGATCCGCTCCGGGAGGAGCTTCTCCTGGATCTCCTTGGCGATGTTGAGCTCACGCTCGAAGGCCTGCCGCTCGACGGCGTTCTCCTGAGCCGTCCTCAGGTTGCGGGCCATGATGTTGAACACGTGCGCCAGCGCGCCGATCTCGTCCGTCGAGCGGACGCGCGACTGGTGCTCCATGTTGCCGCCCGCGACCTCGGCGATGTCGGTCTCGAGCTCGCGGATCGGACCGGTCAGGACGGCCGAGATCAGGACCGTGAGCAGGATGCCCGCCACGGCGCCGCAGAGGGTCACGACCGCGATCCGCTTCCAGAGCTGGTCCTTGACGTCGTCGAGGCGCGCGGCGCGGACGAAGGTCCACAGCTCGGGGGTGAAGCCCTGGGACTCGGCGCGCATCTGCCGGATGGGGTTGCTCATCCGGTATTCGTCGGCGCTCTGCATGTCCTGGATGTCGGCGCCGGTCAGGTCGCGCAGCTTCTTGATCGTGGCCTGGAAGGCCTCCGAGCCGGGCTCGGCCTGGGGCAGCTGGACCTCGATCAGCTGCAGGATCTGCTTCTCCTTCTCGAGGTCCACGCTGACCTGCTTGGAGAAGCGGCGCACGCGCCGCCCGCCGAGGCTGAGCTCGGAGATCTCGACGTCGCCTTCCTTGCCGACGGTCCGCTCGCCGCCCAGGCTGAGCTGGTTGTCGTCGGGGTAGCCGCCGGCCAGCTTGACCTCGTTGCCCTTGCGCTCGATCAGGGTCAGGCGGAGGACCTTGCCGTCGGAGGTCTCGACGATCTCGCGGAAGCGCTGCTTCCAGCGGGCGAGCAGCTCCTCGCGGGTCGGGGCCTTCTCGACGAACACGACCTGCTTGTTGTTCTTGTCCTGGACCTCGCGCTCGGGGGTCTCGACCCAGATCCCGCGGTCCAGGGAGGTCTCGATCGTCTCGACCAGCGCCGCGCCCTGCTCGTTGATCTGGGCGTCCATTTCGCGGGCGGTGATCGAGTAGGTCAGGAAGCCGAGCAGGCCCATGAAGAGGCCGACCACGCAGGCGGTCAGGCCGGCGAACTTGACGCCGATCGAGAGCCCGCGCTGGAAGGGCGTGATCGGCTCGAGCTCCTTCTCCTTGGCCGGATCGGGAGCCGGCTTGCGCCCGCCCTTCTTGACCCGGGTCATCTTCCCGGTGCGCGCCTTCTTGGGCGGTCGCTTCGAGCGTCCGGTCTTGCCCGAGGTCGCCTTGGCAGGGGCCTTGCCGCTGCCGCTCTTGGGGATCCGCTTGCTCACCTTGGTCTGGCGCTCGCTCACGAGATCGGCCCCCCGCCGAGCTTCCCGGCGAAGCCGAGCCCGATCAGGATCACGAGCGCCACCATCAGCAGCACGAGGGTCAGGACCTCGGCCGGCTTCATCCGGTGCTCGCTCTCGACGACGGGCTCCTCGTTGCTGGGTTCGTCCGCGAAGAGCCGGCGCGCGTCGTAGACGTAGCTCAGGCCCGAGTAGACGGTCGCGATCACGGTCAGGATCACCAGCACGAAGGAGGTCCACTCGGCCCAGGCCACGCCCCGGAAGGCGGCCAGGGTCATGAGGACCCACAGGATCGCGAGGCTCTGCACGGCCATCTTGACCTTGCCGGCCCAGCGGCTCGGGAAGGCGTGCCCGCGCGACTCGGCGAAGCCCCGCAAGCCGTCCACCAGCAGCTCACGCGCCAGCATCACCACGACCATCCAGGGCGCCACGAAGGAGCCCTTGATCGGGGTCAACAGCACGAAGGCGCCACATACGACAACCTTGTCTGCGAAGGGATCGACGATCCTGCCGAAGTCGGTCTGCAGGCTCCACCGCCGGGCGACGTAACCGTCTAGGAAATCAGAAAATGCAGCAAGCCAGAAAATAACAGTGGCCCCTGTCAGCAGCAAGCGCTCCCTGGCCACGACCCACCCGGCGACTCCCGCAGCGCCTACCGCAGCCCCCTGGGCGTGTCCGACCAGGGACAGGATCACGAAGAGCAGCAAGGCCAAGACCAGGCGGCTGAACGTGATCACGTTCGGCAGGTTGCGGGGGGGCGTCACGGCTGGACCACGCCTCGGAGGTCGTAGTCCTGGGCGGCCACGATCTTGGCCTGGACCAGGCTGCCCGGCGCGAGGTCCGCGCCCTCGAGGAGCACGAGGGGGTCGATCTCGGGCGCGTCGTAGGCGCTGCGCCCAAACCAGGTCCCCTCGGCGTCGACCCCCTCGACGAGCACGTCGAGGGTCTGGCCGACCTGGGCCTGGGCGTGGGCGAAGGCGATCGGCTGCTGGAGGCGCATCAGCCGGTCGACCCGCTCGGCTTTGACCTCGGCCGGGATGTCGTCCGCGAAGTGCTCGCCGGCCGGGGTGGTCGGCTCGTGGCTGTAGGGGAAGGCGCCCAGGCGCTCGAAGCGGAACTCGTCCACGAACTCGAGCAGCTCCGCGAAGTGCTCCTCGGTCTCGCCGGGGAAGCCCACGATGAAGGTCGTCCGCAGGACCAGGCCAGGGATCTCGGCCCGCATCTTCTCGAGCAGCTCGCGGGTCTGCTCCTTGGTGTGGCGGCGGCCCATGCGCTTGAGCATCGGCGTCGCGATGTGCTGGATCGGAATGTCGACGTAGGGCACGACCGCGTCGAGCTCCGCCAGGGCCTTGATCAGCGCGTCGTCGACGTGGCCGGGGTAGGCGTAGAGCAGCCGGATCCAGGCGGGCTCGAGCGCCGCGAGGTCGGTGATCAGCGAGGCCAGCCCGCCCGAGCCGGGCAGGTCCTTGCCCCAGTCGGTGGTGTCCTGGCTGATCAGGTTCAGCTCGAGGGCGCCCATCGAGAGCAGCTCGCGCGCCTCGGCCAGGACCGCCTCGCGGGGCTTGGAGCGGAAGAGCCCGCGGAAGGTCGGGATCGAGCAGAAGGTGCAGGCGTTGTCGCAGCCCTCGCTGACCTGGAGGTAGGCGTAGTGGGGCGGGGTGACCCGCAGGCGCCCGGTCTGATCGGGGACGGGGTAGCTGGGGTCCTCGGCGACGAGCGTCCGCCAGGGCGCCTGCGCGGCCTCGGCCAGCTGGCGAGCCGTGAGGACCTTGGAGAGGACCTCGCCGATCCGCTCGTATTCGGCCATGCCGACCACGGCGTCCACGTCGGGGTGCTCGTTGCGGATCCGCTCGCCCCAGCGCTGAGCCAGGCAGCCCGCGACCACGACGCCCGCGACCTTGCCCTCGCGCTTCCAGCCGGCGACCTCGCTGATCACGGCCAGGGACTCGTCGCGGGCCTGATCGATGAACCCGCAGGTGTTGACGATCACGACGTCGGCGTCGAGGGGATCGGCGCAGATCACGTGCTCGCCGGCGACCCGGCCCAGGAGGACCTCGGTGTCGACGAGGTTCTTGGGGCAGCCGAGCGAGATGATCCCGACCCGGGCGCCAGCTGGGACGTCGAGTGCTGCGGGGTCGAGCGCGGTGTCGGGGGAGGCCTCGGGCGAGGCGCCGTCGGCCAGGGGGAGTCGGGTCATGAGGGTCCTAAATCCCGTCCAGACGGGACTCTAATCCCCACCTAAGGTCTAAACAACCGCTGGAGTTAGCTCAATCGGGGCTCCCGATCGGCCGATAGAGGACTGAAGGAGCGCCTCTATGAAGCCACGCGAGCTGTTGTCCGAGCTGGGAGGGATCTGCCTGATCGGCCTGGCCGCCTTCCTCTTGTTGAGCGTGGTCACCTTCTCGGCCGCTGATCTCCCGGGCTACAGCTTCCCGCCCCCCGCCGAGCCGAGCAACGCGGGCGGCTCGCTGGGCGTGGCGGTCGGCGGAGGCCTGATCCGCTGGGTGGGCGGCCTGGGCGCCCTGGGCGCGGGGCTCTTCCTGCTCCACTTCGGCTGGAGCTGCCTGCGGCGGGCGCTGGAGCGCAAGGAGGTGGTCGCCGCCGAGCGGGTCGAGCCCCTGCGGCGGATCTCGGCCGGCCTGGTCTGCGTGCTGGTCCTGGCGGTGCTCGAGACGGGCCTGGCCGAGACCGGCTGGGGCTCGCTCAGCCGCGGCCTGCACCCCGGCGGCTACTGGGGGATCTTCCTGCACGCCGAGCTGAGCGCGCGCCTCGGCCCCGCCGGCGGGACCCTGCTGGTCGGCGTGGTCCTGGCCGTGGCGCTGGTCCTCAGCCTGGACGAGCCGCTCGAGCAGCTCTGGAGCCGCACCGCGGCGCGCGCTCGCAAGGTGGCCGACGCGGCCGGCCAGAGCGTGAGCGAGGCCGGCGCCTCGCTGGCCCAGGGCTCGCCCGCCGCGGTCGCGGTGGCCGGCCCCGCGGGCGAGGCTGGCGCCGCTCCCGCCGCCCCGGCGCCCAAGCCGGCCGCGCCGCTCAAGCTGGTCACCGACGCCGAGGAGGAGCCGAGCGGGCCGACCCCCAGCACCGAGCTGCTCCAGCGCGGCGAGGAGCCGGCCCCCGCGCAGCCCCTGGTCGACGACGGGCGCGCCGAGCAGATCGAGGACGTGCTGACCCAGTTCAAGCTGAGCGCCAAGGTCGTCTCGGTCGAGCGCGGCCCCGCGGTCAGCCTGTTCGCCCTCGAGCTGGGGCGCGGGATCAAGGTCCAGCGCCTGGCGGGCCTGCTCGACAACCTGGCCCTGGCCCTGCGCGTGCCGGGGATCCGCCTCCAGGCGCCGATCCCGGGCACCGGCTGGGTCGGCCTCGAGGTCCCCAACCAGCAGCAGGAGTGCGTGCGCCTGCGCGGCCTGCTCGAGCACCCCGGCTGGCGCGAGAAGGACCCCGCCCTGCCGCTCTTCCTGGGCAAGGACTCGACGGGCCACCCCCTGATCGCCGACCTGGCGCGGATGCCGCACCTCCTGATCGCGGGCGCCACGGGCGCCGGCAAGAGCGTGTGCATCAACACGATCCTGCTCTCGCTCCTGATGACCCGCTCCAGCCGCGACGTGCGCCTGATCCTGATCGACCCCAAGCAGGTCGAGCTGATGCCCTTCGCCTCGGTGCCCCACCTCCTGCACCCGGTCGTGACCGACATGCGCAAGGCGGGCGCGGTCCTCGACTGGGCCTGCAAGCAGATGGAGCAGCGCTACACCTGGCTGGCGCAGGCTGGCGTGCGGCACATCTCGGACTTCAACAAGCTCGGCAAGGAGGAGCTCGCCTCCCGCCTGCACATGGACCCCGAGGAGCTGCAGCAGAAGCGGATCCCCTGGCACCTGCCCTACGTGGTCCTCGTCGTCGACGAGCTGAACGACCTGATGATGATCGCCCAGAAGGAGGTCGAGGCCTCGATCACGCGCCTGGCGCAGAAGTCGCGCGCCGTGGGGATCCACGTGGTGCTCGCCACCCAGCGCCCCTCGGTCGACGTGCTGACCGGCGTGATCAAGTCCAACCTGCCGGCCCGGATCGCCTTCCGCGTGACCAGCAAGGTCGACTCGCGCACGATCCTCGACATGATCGGCGCCGAGAAGCTGCTCGGCATGGGCGACATGCTCTTCCTCCCGCCGGGCCGCGGCCAGCCGATCCGCTCCCAGGGCGCCTTCGTCAGCGACGAGGAGATCCGCGGGGTGGTCAAGCACCTCAGCCGCCAGGGCGAGCCCTGCCACGACGAGGAGCTGCTCGAGGCGACCGAGCAGGCCGAGGCCGAGAGCGGGAGCGGCTCGCGCGGGCGGACCCGCGACCGCGACGACAAGGACCGCTCCGACCCGACCTATCGGGACGCGATCAAGGTCGTGCTCGCCAACGGCAAGGGCTCGGTCAGCCTGATCCAGCGCAAGCTGCAGATCGGCTACGCGCGGGCGGCGCGCCTGCTGGACCTCATGACCGAGGACGGGATCGTGGGGCCGGCGCGGGGGAGTAAGCCGCGGGAGCTGAAGACCTCGCTCGAGCGCTGGGAGGAGAGCCAGGAGGATTAGTTCGTTCGAGTTTGAATTTGAATTTGAACCGGGAATTAGGAATGGCTGTCGCCTGAGACTCGAACGCGTGGACATTGGGTTGAGATTGCGAGAGCGGCGCGCCGGTGGGCGCGCCGCTCTCTTGCTTGGGGGCGCCCTCGAACCGAGGAGGGTGACCGAGAGCGGCGCTCCGACGTGCTCTTTCAACGCAAAGACGCAGAGACGCAGAGACGCAGAGACGCAAAGAGCGGGAACGGTGAGCGGAGTCGCCATGACCGGCACGGCACACCGGCCCGGGTCGACCGACTCGATTGAGCTCGAGCCCCCCTCGCTCGTCGAGCCGCGCGCGAAGCGCGAGCGACGATCTTCGCGCCTCTGCGCCTTTGCGTCTTTGCGTTGAAGAGGAGTCGCCGTGGCGGTCTCGAGGTCAGCGACAGCCGCTCAGCATTCAGCGTTCGAGTTCGAGTTCGAGTTCGAGTGCAGCCTGAGCCCTGGAACCTCCGCGCCCGAGCCACGCCTCTGCGTCGTCAGGGGACACGCCCCCGCACGTCCTCTAGTTTCAGCCCGGCAGCGGCAGCGGCCCCGGGTCCTCGCCCGGCTCCCCGATCATGGCCATCCCGACCTCGCCCTCGGGGTCGCGCAGGTAGACCTCGGCGCGGAGCGGGCGCTGGCCCTGCTCGAACAGGGCCGCCGCGACGACCAGCGGGGCGCCCAGGGTCTGGATCAGCGCCTCGGGCTCCTCCGGCAGCTCCTCGCGCGGCATGGCCAGGAAGGCGTCGCGGTGGGGGAGCGCGAAGATCGTCCCGGCTGGACCGTGCAGCCGCTCGTGCTGGTCGATCAGGAGCGCGTGGGCGCTGACGTAGGGGCTGCCGCCGTAGACGGGGACCTTGGTGCCCTCGACGTCGACCTCCTCGGGCTCGCCCAGAGGGTGCTTGGCCGCGACGTTGGCCAGCGCGACCGCGAACAGCTCGTCGTCCTCCTTGCCCCAGGCCTGGGCCTCCTCGCGGCTGACGCTGCGAAAGGAGCTGGGCATGTCGAGCTCGAGGGTCGTGATCGTGCCCGGAAGGTCCTCGCGGTAGACGAAGCCCAGCTCGACCTCCTCGCCCTTCGGGCCCCGCATCGACTTCAGCGCGTCGCTCTGGAGCCGGGCCCTGAGGTGCGGCTCGACCGAGGCGAAGTCGCTGGTGTCGATCCCGGCCATGGCCGCGGCGTCGAGCTCGCCGGCCGGCGTGCCGGGCTTGATCTCGCCCTGGTAGCGGATCCCGAGCGAGTGGCCGTCGCTCAGCGCGCGCTCGGCCAGCTCGAGCAGCGCCGGCACCAGCATCGCGACCTCCTGCAGGTAGCTCGGCGCGAGCAGGGGCTTTTCGAGCGCGTCGGCGACCGCGCGGACGCGCTCCTCGTGGGTCCGCTCGCCCGGGAGCCCTTCGCTGCTGGGCGAGCCGACCAGGGGCTCGAGCTTCCGCACCAGCGCGTCGGGGTCCTGCTCGAGGGCGCGCAGCTCGTCGCGCAGGGCAGCCAGGTTGGCGTGCTCGATCAGGAGGGTCTGGCCGTAGTCGACATCCTCGGGGTTGGGCAGGACCACGCTCGGGACCTCGGCGTCGAGCACGAGCAGCAGCGCGTCGAGGGTGCGGAAGCCCGAGCCGCGGGGCAGCTCGCGCCGCCCCCCGAGCATCCCGCGGAAGTTGAGCAGCGTGATCACCTTCACGTCGCGCGCGGTCTTGGCCGGGAAGCGCCCGATCAGGACTCCCTGACCGTGGCGTCCGCCGCCGCCTCCGCCGCCGCCGGCGCTCATGATCAGGTAGACCATGTAGAGCACCAGCGCGCCGACGATCACGCCGGAGCCGATCAGCATCGGCTTGCTGAACAAGGTGGCTGCCAAGACCATGCCGCCCTCCCGGTGGCTAGAAGGGCGGCATGTTAGCCCTGGCTGGCTACTGCTGGACGGCCTTCTGCATCTCCTCGAGCGCGATCGGCATCCCGAAGGCGAGGAGGCAGGCGTAGAGCACGGCGCTCACCACGAAGAGCACGCTCAGGTCGCGGGCTAGCCGCCCGGCGGTCTCGCCGGCGGGGCGGGGCAAGCGTCCGCCCACCAGGGTCAGGATCGCCAGCCCCAGCAGGGCTGCGGGGACGCCGTGCGGGCTCTCGAGCACATGCTGCGTGATCCAGGGGAGCGCGACTCCGAGCCGCTCGTAGAGGCGCAGGAAGTCGTCGGCGGTGACGAAGAGCTGTGCAGCCACAGCGGCCAGTACACCGCTGCTGACCAAGGCCAGGGGCAGCGGCACGAGGAAGGTCGGCGCCTCGGCGGGGGCTGCGGTCGTCCGCGGCGGGGCCAACTTCTCGCTCGGCAGGTCACTAGTCTCGCTCATCGTGATCCTCCTCCTCGTGGTCCTCTGCGTGGCGCGGAGCGCCCTGGGGGGACTCGGACGAGCGGCTGGCCTCTCCGCTCTCGTCGACCCGAAGGCCCCCAACACCAAGCCACTGGGCTTCGTCTGCCCTTGGCGCCGCGTGGATCTCGAACCCTCCCTCGGGCTTGCTCGAGAAGGTCAAGGTGTAGTCCCGCAACAGGCGACGGAGCTGCCAGGCGCGGGACTCGCCCTTCGGGGACGCCTCGAAGCTGACGGAGAGGAGCTCGTCGAGGCCCAGCGCGTAGTCGGGTTGCCCGTCGCCATCGAGGTCCTCGGCGCGAAAGCGGACCTGCAGGGCGGAGAGCTGCTGGAGCCCACGCCGCAGCTCTTCCTTGCGGATCGTCTTGGCCTGGAGCTCCAGGGTCCGCAGCATTGGCTCTTGGCCCTTGCCCAGGTAGCCGCCGATGCCGAGCGAGGTCGCCAGCACCAGGCCGGCCGCCATGGCGTATTGGCGCAAGGTGAGCAGCGGGGACGCCACCCGCCCGGGTCGCGCCTCGACCAGAGTCTCACCGCACCACGCACAGAAGGGCGCCTCGGCCGGGCTGAGGCCCTGGCAGGAAGCGCACACCTGGCGGGCAGCGGCTTCGCTGGCGTCGATCGAGCGAGCGCTCTCGCAGCCTCTCAGGGCGCAGCCGCCGTGCTCTGAGAAGCAAGCCGCGTGGTGGGGGGTGGCGCACTCGGCGCAGAGCACGCGCTCGTCGGCGCTCGCCAGCCCGTCGTGGCAGTAGGGGCAGCGGCGGGTGACCGCGGCGCTGGCGCCCTGTGGCTCCTGCAGACCCGGTGGGTCCTGGACGTCCGTCGTCATGGGCTCCTCTTCGCTGGACGCGCCGGTGCCCGCGTCCGTGTCTGCGCTCAACGCCGCGGCCAGCCAGGCCGGCGCTTCCTCGGCCTCGTCCTCCGCCGCGGCGGGCGCGAGCGCCTCGCCGAGCAAGGCGTCCAGCCGCTCGAGCTCGCCGGCCTCGGCCGCGAGCGCCTCGTCGTTCGCGATCGCGGCGGCGACGGCGGCCCGCTCCTCGGCCGCGAGGTCGTCGCCGGCGTAGAGGGGGAGCAGCTCACGCGCTTGGTCAGCGTTCACGCGCGCACCTCCTCACGCAGGGCCTCGCGCAAGGCGAGGCGAGCGCGCTTCAGCCGCCCTTGGACCGTGCTCTGGGGCAGCTCGAGGCGCGCGGCGATCTGCTGGTAGCGCAGCCCGCCCTCGTAGCGGAGCGCGATCACCTCGCGCAGCTCCTCGGGGAGCGCCGCGACGGCGGCCCGGACCTTGGCCTGGGTCTCGCCGCGCTCGCTGGCCTCGGCGGGGTCGCTCGCGGGCGCGGGCTGCGGCGTCGCCGCCAGGACCGGCTTGCGGTCGCGCAGCAGCTTGAGCGTCTTGTTGCGGGCGATCCCGAACAGCCAGGGCCCGGGTGGCCCCTCGGGCAGGCCGGCGCGCAGGGCGCTCACGAAGGTGTCTTGCAGCACGTCGTCCACGAGGGCGGGGTCGCTCAGGCGGCCGCGCAGCCACGCCCGCAGCGCTCGGGCGTGCTCGCGGTAGAGGGCGGCCGCCTCGGCCGGCGCGGGTTGGGTGCGCGTGGTGGTCACTCGCTCCCTTCTTCCCTCGGGCGCCGAATCGAGACTGGATTCCTCGGATTCGCTCGTAAGTCCCTATCCCGTCGCGGCGGAGTGGCTAGCCGAGCGCAACGCGCAACCGCTCCGCGGTCGCGATCCCGTCCGCCACCACGTCGACCACCGAGACCCCGCGGTAGGCGTTGCCGATCAGGTCCAACCCGGGCCAGCGCTCGGCGAGGCGAGCCTCGATCGCGCGGACCCGCGCGCGGTGGCCGCGCACGTATTGGGGGATCGCGCGCGCGTGGCGCTGCACGAGGATCTGCTCGGGCGGCGCGGTGATCCCGAGCAGGGGCTCGAGCTCACGGCGGACGCGCTCCAGCAGCACCTCGTCGCTCAGCTCGACCGCGCCCGGGTCGTGGGCGCCGCCGACCATCACCCGCAGGGCGACCTTCCCCTCGGGCGCCGCCTCGGGGAGCACGCTCGAGACGTAGATGCAGCCGAGCAGGCGCCGCCCCTCGCTGCGCGGCGCCAGGAAGCCGAAGCCCTCGGGGGGCGCGTCGGCGAAGGCCGCGCGGTCGTAGCCGAGGCCGACCACGGCCACGTTGGCGTAGGGGATCTGCCCGAGCAGGCGGGCCAGGACCTCGTCGTGCGGCGCGAGCAGCTGCGCGGCCGCGAAGGCGGGGATCGCGAGCACGAGGCGCGGGGCGTCGATCTGCTCCTCCCCCAGCCGCACTCGATAGCCCTCCGCGCCGGGCTCGAGCGCCTCGACCCGCGCGCCGAGCCGCAGCGCGGGGCCGAGGTCCTCCGCCAGGGCGTCGCTCAGGCTGCCCATGCCGCGCAGGAAGCCGCCGATCGTCCGCTTCTCGAAGGCGGAGCGGCGCGCGGCGCGCACGACCCCGCCGTGGCGGGCCTCCGCCTGAGCCAGGCTGGGGAAGGCGCTCTCGAGCTCGAGGCTCGCCGCGTCGCCGGCGAACACGCCGCTCACGAAGGCGTCGGCCAGGACCCGCGCCGCCTCGTCGCCGAAGCGCCGGCGCACGAAGGAGGCCACGCTCTCGCGCGGCCGCGGCCGCCCCGAGCGGAGCGGCTCGAGGGCCATTCGCGCGACCCCGCCCAGGGAGAGCACCCGCGGCAGACCCTTGGGGACGGAGTGCAGCGCGCCGTGGCGGAGCAGGTAGCGCGCCTTGGCCGCCGGCGCGGCGGGCACGGCCTCGGCGCCGAGGCCAGCCCACTCGATCGCCTGGTGAAAGGCGCTGCCCTCCGCCGCGCGGTAGGTCTGCGGGCCCCGCTCGAAGAGGAAGCCGCCCACGTTCTCGGTCCGGCACCACCCGCCGGGGCGCTCGGCGGCCTCGAGCAGCTGGACGGAGCCGCCCGCGCGCTGGAGCGCGGTGGCGCAGCTGAGGCCGGCCAGGCCGGCGCCGACGATCAGCGCGTCAGGCACGGAGATCGCTCCGGGTCGTGTGTTCCGCCCTGAACCGCAGAGACGCAGAGGACGCAGAGGTTGCGCAGAGGCTCCGCCAAGCGCGCTCGCGAGATCCGAATCTCTGCGAAATCTCTGCGTTCTCAGCGTCTCTGCGGTTCAACGATCGTCCTCGCCCCTTCGCTGCTCGCTTCGCTCGGAGGCTCTCTAGGCTTTGAAGTTCCGCACCGTCTCGACCAGCGCGTCCACGCTCTCGTGGGGCGTCTTGGGCAGGATCCCGTGGCCCAGGTTGAACACGTGCTTCTGCCCGCCGCCCGCCTGGAGGATCTCGGTCGCGCGCCGCTTGGTCGGCTCGACGCCGGCGTAGAGGTAGAGCGGGTCCATGTTGCCCTGCAGCACCTTGTCGGGCAGCGCGGCGCGGGCGGCGGCCAGCTCGAGGCGCCAGTCGATCGAGATCACGTCGGCCTTGACCTCGCCCAGCGCGCTCAGCTGTCCGGCGCTGCCCTTGCCGAAGTAGAGCAGCGGGACGTCGGGGCCGACGCGCTCGCGCACGGCGCTCAGGAAGCGGTTCGCGGGCTCGAGGCACCACTTGCGCCACGAGGGCAGGTCGAGCAGCTCGGCCCAGGTGTCGAAGAGCTGGAAGGCCTGCGCCCCGGCCTCGATCTGGGCCACGGCGTGCTCGATCGAGTAGGTGAGGATCTTGTCGAAGAGCTGCTGCAAGAGCTCCGGGCGGCCGTGGGCCAGCGTCTTGACGTGCTCGAAGTTCTTGGAGCCGCCGCCGTCGACCAGGTAGCAGGCCAGGGTCCAGGGCGCCGCCACGAAGCCGATCAGGGGCACGTGCTCGGGCAGCGCCTCGCGCAGGCCGCGCACGGTCTCGAACACGTAGGGCGCCGCCTCGCGCGGATCGGGCGTGCCGAAGCGGGCCAGGTCCTTCTCGTCGCGGAAGGGGTTGTTGATCCGCGGCCCCTTGCCGGTGATGAACTCGACCTCGGCGCCCATGGCCTCGGCCGGGATCAGGATGTCGCTGAACAGGATCGAGGCGTCGAAGCCGAAGCGCTCGATCGGCTGGAGCGTGACCTCGACGCACCACTCGGGGGTGCGGCAGAGGTTCATGAAGCTGCCCGCCTTCTCGCGCACCTTCTTGTAGGCAGGCATGTAGCGGCCCGCCTGGCGCATCAGCCACAGCGGGGGGCGCTCGATCGTCTCGCCGCGGCAAGCGCGCAGGAACAAGGGCGTCTCTTGGCTCATTTCAGTCCTCGTGGGCGATCTGGAGCGCTTCGTCGAGGGCGGCCGCGGTGCGGTCGAGGTCCTCGTCGCTGTGCTCGGTGCAGAGGAAGCCGACCTCGAAGGCCGAGGGGGCCCAGTAGACGCCGCGCTCGAGCAGGGCGGCGTGGACCTTGGCGTAGCGCGCGGCGCCTTCGCGTCCCAGCGCCCCGTAGCTGCGCGGGGCGGGCTCCTGGAAGGCGAGCCAGAAGATCGAGCCGAGCTGGACCATCTCGACGGGATACTTGGCCACGACCGGCTCGTAGCGGGCGCGCCAGGCCTCGGCCCGGTCCGCCAGCCGCTCCCAGCCGCCGTCGCGGAGCGCCTCGAGGGCGGCGCGTCCGGCCGCCATCGCGAGCGGGTTCCCCGAGAGCGTTCCCGCCTGATAGACCGGCCCGACCGGAGCGACGTGGCTCATGATCTCGGCCTTGCCCGCGTAGGCGCCGACCGGCAGCCCGCCGCCGATCACCTTCCCGTAGGTGAGCAGGTCCGGCTGGATCCCGAAGTGGCTGGCCGCCCCGCCGGGGCCGAGCCGGAAGCCCGAGATCACCTCGTCGAAGAGGAGCAGCGCGCCGTGCTCGCTCGTCAGCTCGCGCAAGGTCTGGAGCCAGTCGGGGCGCTGGAGCAGCAGGCCGCAGTTGGCGGGGACGGGCTCGACCGCGACCGCGGCGACCTCGCTCCCGCGGGCCGCGAAGAACTCCCTCAGGGCCGCCTCGTCGTCGAGGGGCAGCACGACGGTCGTCGCCGCGATCCCGGCCGGCACCCCGGCCGAGTCGGCCTGGCCGCTGGTCGCGAGGCCGGAGCCGGCCTTGACCAGCATGTAGTCGGCGTGGCCGTGGTAGCAGCCGTCGAACTTCACGACCAGGTCGCGCCCGGTGTAGCCGCGCGCCAGGCGCACGGCGGACATCACGGCCTCGGTCCCCGAGGAGACGAAGCGGACCCGCTCGGCCCAGGGCTGGAGCTCGCTGACGAGGCGGGCCAGCGCGACCTCGTCCCGGTGCGGGGTCCCAAACGAGGTCCCCAGGGCGGCCGCCTGCTGGATCGCCTCGACCACCTTGGGGTGGGCGTGACCGAGGGCCAGCGGGCCCCACGAGCAGCAGAAGTCGATGTACTCGTTGCAGTCCTCGTCCCAGGTGTGGCTGCCCGCGCCCTTGGCGATGAACACCGGGGTCCCGCCGACGGACTTGAAGGCGCGCACGGGGCTGCTGACGCCGCCGGGCAGGAGCACCTGGGCTTGGGCGAAGAGCTCCGCGGAGCGCTCGCGGCGCAGGCTCGTCTCGGACATGGCTGCCTCCTCGTGGGCGCCCATTGCAACACGAGGAGCAGCCCGCGTCAGCGAGGGGTGGCGGCCAGCGCATCCTCGTCGGAGCGGGGCTCCTCGTCGGGGAGCGGCTGGGCGAGGGCCGCGCTCACGTCGCGGCGATAGCGCGGCCCCTCGAGGATCGAGCGGATCAGGTTGCGCTTGGAGAGGTCCCCGCGGGTCAAGAGCTGCAGCAGCGCGGACTCGCGCCCCAGGACCCGGCGCGTGATCTCGCGCACAGGGACCCCGGCCGCGTCGAGCTCGCGCACGCGGCCCTCCACGTCGCGCAGGTGCTGGAGCTTGACCCGCAGCGCCTCGCGCCCGCCGCTGGGGCGCGGGCGGTGCGCGCAGAACAGGGCCTCGAACTCGAGCTCGACCAGCCGCTCGAGGGAGCTGAGCGTGGCGGCGAAGTCCTCGTCGCTGCGGAAGAGCTTCACCTTCTCGGCCAGGAAGGCGTCGCCCGAGAAGAGCCAGCCCTGGCTGCGCTCGTAGAGCACGACCTGGTCGCGGCAGTGCCCGGGGGCCTCGAGGACCTCGAAGCGGAAGCGCTCCGTCTCGAGGACCGGCTCGAGGGGCTCGACCTCGGCGCGCTTGGCGACGCCCCACACCCGCCGCTGGTAGAAGGGCACCGAGAAGCCGCGGGCCAGGAGGCGTCGCGTCCCGGTCGCGGCCGCCACGGGGACCTGGGCGTCCTGGAGCGCCTGCGCCCCGCCGCTGTGGTCCTCGTGGTGGTGCGTCAGGGCCGCGCGCTCGACCTGCTGCTCGCGGGCGAAGGCGAGCAGCTCGCGGCCGGCGTCGGGGAGCCCCGCGTCGATCAGCAGCCCGTCGACCGCGAAGGCGCGCGCGCGCATGTAGGGCGAGGCGACGCGGAACAGGCGCTTGCCGAGGACCAGGGCCTGGACCGGTCCGTAGTCTTCTCGCTGCTGCTCGATCACGCTGGCCAGACTATCGTGCCCTCGTGCGGCCTTGGTCTACCGGCGACAGGATCGGCCCCTACCGGCTGGAGGCGCCCCTCGGAAAGGGCGGCATGGGCAGCGTGTGGCGCGCGCGGCACGAGACCGGCGCCCTGCGCGCGCTCAAGCGCCTCGAGGCTCCCGACGAGCAGGAGCGCGAGCGGCTGCGCCGGGAAGGGCAGGCGCTCGCGCGCCTCGATCACCCGCACGTGCTCGCCGTCCACGAGCTCTTCGTGCACGAGGGGGTGGACGTGCTCGCTCTGCCCCTCGCGGAGGGGGACCTCGGCCAGCGCCTGCGCGAGGAGGGTCCGCTCCCCCCGCTCGGGGCGGCCGACCTCGTGGCCCAGGTCGCGCGCGGGCTCGAACACGCCCACGGGGCGGGGGTGCTGCACCGCGACCTCAAGCCCCAGAACGTGCTCTTCAGCGACGGGCGCGCGCAGCTCGCCGACTTCGGGGTCGCCGTCCTGAGCGACCGCAGCCGCCTGACCCAGAGCGGCGCGCTGATCGGCACCCCGGACTACATGTCCCCCGAGCAGGCCCGCGGCGAGGCCTACGACGAGCGGAGCGACGTCTACGGCCTGGGCGCGATCCTCTACCACTGCCTGGCGGGGCGCCCGCCCTTCCAGGCGCCGACGACCTTGCTGCTCCTCGCGGCGATCAACGGCGAGCAGCCGCCGCCGCTCCCCGCGAGCGTCCCTCGCTGGCTCGCGGACATATGCTCGTGCGCCCTCGCCAAGGACCCGGCGGGGCGCTATCCCACGCCACGCGCTCTGGCCGAGGACCTCGAGGCGCGCCGCGCCTCGGACGAAGGAGTCCCGCGCTGGCTGCTCCCCGCGGCCTGCGTCTTGTGCGCGCTCGGGGTCGGGGCGGCCCTGGCCGCCTTCGCGGCCCGCAGCGGAGGAGCGCCGACGCCAAGCCCGGGAGCCCGCCCCGCCGCCGCCGCCTCGCCGGGTGACCCATGGGCCGGGGAGCTCGCCCGCGCGCAGGCCGAAGCGATCGCGGGCGAGTCGAGCGGGCCCCTCTCGCGCATGAACCGCGGCGGGCTGAGCGCCGAGCAGCAGGCGCGGCTGCGGGCGGCTTGGGTCGAGGTCGCGCTCGCGCGCCCCGAGACCTGGCGCGACCCCAAGGGTCAGGCGCTCTTCGAGCTGCGGCGCCTGCCGGCGGCCCCCGAGCGACCCGCCCGCGAGGGTGAGCTGGCCACGACGCTGCTCAGGCACCTCCTGGAGCGCGTCGTCGCGTGGGAGGGCGAGGAGCCCGACCCTCACAGCCGCCCGGCCTGGCTCGAGCTGCTCGAGGCCGCGGCGGGCGCCGGCCTGCGCCTGCCCTACGCGGAGGGCCGCCTCGCGCGCGCCTTCGTGTCGAAGTTCCCCCCGACTCGCCTCAAGGACCCGCGCGTGCCCTGGCTCTCGCAGCCGCTGGTGCTCGCGATCCTGCGCCTCGACCTGCCGGTCTACCGCGACCACTTCGAGTCGGCCGTCACGGGCCAGGACCCCTGGGCGGTCTACCAACGCGAGCACCACAAGCGGATGGGCGCCGCGCGAGACGCCCACTACGCCCAGCTCGACCACCTGCGCGAGACCTACCTCGAGCGCGGTGAGCTGGAGCTGGGTCCGCGCCACGAGGCCTGGCTCGCGTCCTCCGTCAGCTACAGCGTGCCCGCCCCCGCCAGGGTCGAGTACGTGCGCAAGTGGCTGAAGGAGTACCCGGGCCATCCGCTCCTGCTGGGCGCGCTGGGGCGCGCCCAGGGCTTGGGGACGCCCGCCGGAGTCCAGGCGCTCGAGCAGAGCGTGGCTGCTCACGAGCGCGAAGGATGGTTCGACGACCCCATGGCCAGGTGGGAGGCCCGCAAGGCGCTGCGAGACCTCGTCGTGGGTCTCGCCACGGCGGACGAGCGCGAGCGAGTCCTGCCCCTCTGGCGGCGGCTGGTCGAGCTCGACCCCCAGGCCAAGTCCAAGGCCTGGGCCAAGCGCTTCGAGTGGCTTCCCCGCGATTAGGAAGATCCGTGGGCGAGCGAGGGCGCTCGGGCGGGGCGACTTAGCAGGAAAGCATGAACAGAGGAAGAGAGGAACGAGGCAGCCTTCCTTCTTTCCTCACTTCCTGTGTTCCTGCTAAATCGCGACGTCGAGGCGC
>MDTG01095606.1_pt1 | contig 18615 bp, 12 predicted proteins | sample 811421 | NCBI WGS metagenome assembly MDTG01 (sample SAMN05326645, study PRJNA326480) | marine metagenome | isolation source: seawater | place: Pacific Ocean: South East | collected 2011
AGCTTCGTCGAGAACAACAATCCCGCGACCAGCAGTTTTCTATGCAACAAATGAGCTTCATGAGAGAAATGCTACGCACAAAGGATAGCGACGGCTTCTTTGATTCTGATATGAAGGGTATCTTCAAACAGAAGATGGTTGAGAATTTGCTAGATGGCGGAAGCAGTAGCGAAAGCGCACTCGAAAGAGTAGCAGGGCGGCTACTACAACCCGAAGTATTAGGAGCAGTAGCAAGTGGCGCTAGCGCAGCCTTGGCTAAGAATGCCCCAGTAAGACCAGCAGGTTACGACAGTCCAAACTACGACCCGTATGCCGGTAGCCCAGTACAGGTGGCACCAGCACAGCCAATGCCAATGCCGATGGAACCGGAACCAATGGTACCATTTGAGCCAGCACCTATGCCAGCACAGACACCTCCTCAGAATAGCGACATTTTCTTCGGTGATGAGACACCAACACCAGCACCAATAGAAGAAGAAGAAGAAATGCTAGAGTTGCAACCTAAGCCTGACGAGTTTAAGTCAGCTATTATGGAACAACTAAAGACACAAATGGGTAATGAACTAGAAGACCCAAAGAAATTACAAGCTGTTCAAGAGCAAGTTTCTATTGCAGTTGACAATGTAATGATTGAATACAGCAACTATACTGTCGAACAGAAGTTAGAAGAAATTTCTAAGCGTCTAGCTTTCATTCGTTCTATTAGGGATATCGCCCAAGGACTGGAGAAAGCATTACTTGAGGTTCAGAATGGTACTCCTGACGGAGTAGTAAGAGGATATATCATTAGTCAATTGAAACAAAACCCAGTGTTTTGGGAGATATTCTCCAACAACAACTACACTGAGTTGATGGCACTAGTGCATCCATTCATTGAAACTGGTGGCGTTAAGTACGACTATCAATTCCTGGGTCGCCCCGAAGTTGCTGACTTCTGTTCACAGATTATCAATGAAATTCATACACAATCGTGAGGTGACTAAATGTCCTGGGAATTAGAGCAAATGACCATAGACGAGGCTAAAGACCACTTTAACTCAAAGACCAAGTGGCCCACCTGGCTCTATGCTATCTTTTTCTTCGTTCCCGCGATATTGACCTTTTCTGTGATGTATCTTGCAGTGGAAATGGACGCTTTGTTTTCCGGTATCGTAGCATTAGCAATAATGAACGGTTCTATTAACTCAGTAATCGCATACATCACCATTAAGTTAGATGATAAGAGCAGCGAGTCCCTCCAGCACCTTGAGTTTGTGAATAAACAGATGGACAAGCTAGAAGATACGCTAGAAGAAGCGAATACTAAAGTTACCGGCTTTACTGCTGACTTAGAGGAAGCAAAGGATATATTCCGCAAAGTTGGTGTCGATTTAACAGAATTAGACCTAGATAGTGTAGCCGATGTGGTTGAAAAACTCAAAGAAAACCGCGAGGGACTAGGAGAGGTACTTGATAACTTGAAGAATGTCGATGTTTCTTCCTATATTGACCAAGCTAAGCGTATTGACTGGAAACAGTTGCTTGGAGCTGCTGAAGAAATCATGGGGTTCATTCAGACAAGAAGCGAGAGCACTATTCCAGCCCCTACGCAACTTGACACATCTCAAATTAAGATAACCCCAGTTGAAGAGGAACCCATCGCACTTCCTGATGACGAGGACCTAGATTGGCTTGAATACGCTGAGCCTGATAACGAAGCAAACTACACACTGATGGATGAAGAACCAGTCAGAAAGATAGACATTCCTAAGCCAACACCACGACTAAAGCGTAACAAGAAGCTGACTAGGGATTCCCCTCGACTGACACTACGGCGAGATTGACATAAGGGGCATCGCCTTGGGGTACAATGACCTTATCCATTATCACCTTTACAATCTCAGAATCTCGATGATAGACAATCCCTTCCATTGCATCTATTACTCCTTTGTATAGATTATCAAGGTCCGGTCGTTTCATATGCCACATCATTGGCTTAGGATTCTTCCGGTGCTGACTTTTTGGTAAAGGAAAGCCAAATCGAATCTTAATCATTAGTGGACCATCTAGCGGTTTGTCTATTTTGTATCGACTCATGGCTTCTCTTGCATAGTCAGCCACGAATTTTTTCCATGTACGGCTCTTAGGAGGGTCATAAGCACGAGCAAACCCTCCCCTACTGCTTAGTCTTGGTCTGCCTTGAGCAATTGGTTCGGCTGGTATGGTTATGAGTATCTTAACCATGACTAACGACTTTTCACTCTGACCTTAATACTTGGGTCACAATTAAGACATATGGTATTATGGGCTCACTATGGCCGACCGTATCTTGCGTATTCGATACGGCGACAATGTATCTCCTGAAGCAAGATTCAAGTCTGTGGTTAAGTACCTCAAACAGTTAATTGAAGACGGCCTTAGAGATGAATATGTTCGACGCAAAGCAGTAAGTATCGTTGATAGAGCTGGTGTCAAGGGACACGACGAGCTAGGAGAGATTCGTGCTATCGTCAAGTGGGTGCAAAACAATGTCGTGTACCGTAAAGACCCCATAGATGTGGAGTACTTCATGAGTGCTAGGCGTATTCTAAAAGATGTTGAACAAGGTAGGAGTGCTGCTGACTGTGATGACTTTGTGATAGTAGCAGGTGCTCTCTTAGGCTCTATCGGGTATCAAACCGGGGCACTGATAGTTGACTCTAATGCTGACGGAATTTTTAACCATGTAATGCTAATTACTCGTACTACTGCACCTACTAAGGAATTTGGTACCAACTGGATTCCTTGTGAGTTGATTTTCCCGACTTTTAAGATTGGAAAATCAGTAAAGGTAAGTCAAGTCTATCCACTTGTAGCAGACCCAAGTACCACTAGAGTCCCAGTAGTCCAACAACAGATTGCAGGTCTTTCAGGCAGACCGACTACTTCATTTGGTAGTAGTTCCTCGGCAGGTCTAGGCGCGTTAACGCCACGGCCAATTGTATGGGCACAAAGACTTGGATTTTTAGGGGGAAGAAAGTAATGTCATTCAAGCCGTTTATGGGAGTAAATGACTCATCAGACGACGGCCCTATCTATGTCGATACCATGAGCTCTAGTAAAGATGGTAAAATGGTCGATAACCTTGGTAACAGTGATATGAAGTCGTTCAAGACAAACGACTCAGCAATGGATATAGTAAACTCCCCCTCAGTAAAGAAAGAATTTAACTTAGGCAGTGGACCATCGGTTTCCACTAGTCCAAGTATGTCCTCTCCAGCAACACGGGTTGCACCTATTAGGTCCCGCAAAATGGGCGCTATTGATATGAAAAGTGGCGAGTTTTGGGGAGTAGTAGGTCTTGCTTTTGCAGGTGGGGTACTCGGCAAATACCTTTTTGACCAATATGTGAAGTGAATATTATGCGTACAAACCACCAACTAGCCAGACTTAAAGCCCATAGCCTTGGGAATATTGCTGTTTTCGGTAATCATCCTGAAAACGGAATTTTCTCAAAAGTAAACACCTTTGGTGGAGTACCAAAGGCCGTAAAAGCCCGCCGAATTTACAATAACAGGAGTGCAGCGGTTGTAGCTCAAAGAGATGCACTAACTGACAACTTCGTTACTCCAGGTGCACCAGTAATGCCACCTCAACCAAACCCAGTAATGCCATCTCAACCAAACACCTCACAATCTTCAATGGTTTACTACCGCGACTCCCTAGATGACAACTTTGTCACTCCACAGCCTGGCCGACCTACCTCTTTACCAGCAGCACAACAGTCCGCAGCTCGCAGCTATGTTGACGCGATTCGTGCCGACTTGTTTGATGCAGATAACCCACTAATCGGTGGAGAAGCAGATACTACTCTAGTAGGTAAGCCACTTCTAACCTACCAAGAGTGGGATGCAGGTAACCCCGAACCACGAAGTGAAAGCGAGGCAATAGGCCGTCAAAACGCATACGACGCCTACAAGACTGCATGGACAAATTCCAACTCCACAAGTAGCACCTTAGGAGCTGGACCAGCGAGTGCTGCATACTTCGGAGATGACCCAAGAATGGTTCGCAAAGAAGGAGGTATTATGAATTCTATCACTACCTTCGGAAACGCAGACAACGGAGGAGAAGACGAGCATCCATCACACCTACCACAATATCTTGCAGGTAGTGGTGGTACCGCACTTATGCTAGCACTAGGTTATTTCGCGCTCAAGTGGACCCGTCGTATTTGAGGTGGTACTTTGTACGCTTCAACTAACATGAATACGGGGCTTAACACGAACCCTAGTACTTCTGCCCCTGCAACTAAGGGTAAGAATGACAAGGAAATTCTGCCCGGTGTTGACAATAGCTACATGTTACAGCAGCTAGACGAAGCAAAGAGAGCAAAGGCTAGAGCAGAACAGGCTTACAAAGACCTCATGGCTCAACACAAGCAAGCACAAAAGCAATTAGAAGATGTTGATAAGAAAATCAACGCCGCAGTAGCAGCACAAAACAAACTTCGAAACGAAGATGGGCCATTTAAGACATACTCCAAGCTACAACGCAAGACACTACGCTCGGTAGGCCTTGGTGAAATGACTAACCGTCAAAGCCTTGGACTAGCGTCAGTGACTATACTTCTTGGCTTAGTCGCCATCATTGGGAGGGTTGAATGATGATGATTAACTCTATTCAGCAGGTTGAAACGATGAAGCATACTATTCGTCGTGTTAACAAAGAAATCGTCAAAAGAAGGCGAGCAATCAAGCGCAATAAAGTAGCAAATGCTGGTATTGCCCGTGAACACTTACAGCAATTAATCCGCCAAAACAACGAGCGTAAGCAAATCTTACACCTAAACAGAAATCGTATTCAACAGCTATACAGAATGTACGGAGGTAGCTACAATAAACTCCGCCACTCTTTCTTAACACCTGATGGCCTAGTCCACAAGGGTAATCGAAATCAACCAACGGTATCTATCGAAGAGCTAAACAAAATCAAAGAACAACAACAGGGACGCCACCACAGCCTACTACCAAACCCAACTATCAATACACCGCCGACCTCCAAAGAGCGTAAAAAGCAAAACGGCGCCGCACCTGAAATAAATGTAATACCATTACCACAAGTAACAGTACAAGCACCACCACCACAAAAGATACAACAAGCTGCGGATAACATCAGGCAGAATACTCATGTAATGGCGGCAGAAAAAGCACAAGCTGTAAGAGCGATTAATGACGCAGTAAGAGACCAAGAGTTAGTCTCAAAGGGACAATCTGACTTGGTTACAGCAAGAAAGATACAAGAGGCGCAAGCAAAAATGGACCAAGCTTTCCAATCAACAAAGCAAAGAACCACCAGCTTAGTCAATAATGCACTAAACAATGCAACTAGAGCGGAGTCCAATGCTCGCAATACAGCACAAATTAGGTCTAGCGCTAAAATAGCACAGCAACCGAGAGGAGTAGCAACACGAGCGCGCGGAGGTAAACTTCGGATAATGGGTGCAAGAGGAAGCGGTATAGTACCTCAACTAGCACTTATGAGCGCATTCAGTGACAAGCGTCGCAAGCAGACCATCAACAACGCTACTCGTACCCAAGAACAAGTAGTACCATCAGTAATAGCAGACCAAATAACTGAAGATGTCAGACAACACAAACCAAAACCAGTCATTCATTCTAAGGAATTCAACGACCTGATGACAGAGTTAGACTTTGCAGTAGGTATGGCTAAAGCGGTAATCGCTGAGGGACTAAAGGGTAAAGGAGACTTCGGAGATTATGCAAAGATTCTCGGACCTGAGCGCGCTAAACACTGGGCGAACAAAGGTCTATCGTTAGTTTCACAGCTATATGATATGGCTAGCAATGAGCTAGTCAGGTGGGACCAAGGCTCTTTGAACGGAGGAGTAGCTATCGACACGGCTTCCCGCAGTCAATCTAGGAGAAAGATGACCAAAGCAGAAATCAAATCCCACATAGAAAAGAAAGCAATGCCAATTGCTATGCCATTCATGAACCAACTCATGGAAGAGGTACAAAGAGCAAGCACGGCTAGAGGTGCTCAGTTAGGAAGAGCTTACAACAAAGTTGCATTAGGTCATGCCCTCCCTGTAAATAATCAGCGCAGGTTAGCGTCTGCTGATAATATTCGCGGCCTTGGTCGCCCAGTCCTAAGTGAGCAGCAGGGCACTAAGGGTCTAGCTGGTCTCTTCCCTGCTTTGCGTAGTAGCATGCAGGGAGTGTTGAAACAATGAGACCTGGCGCTATTCACCGTCGAAACTCGGCCTTTGTCCGTTCTTCTGCCCTTGGCGAAGCCAAAGCCCCCGTAACCATTAACGAAGTTACGCTACAACGAGGGAGAGGAGCTAAGAGAGTCATTGTTAAAGACGATGTAATAAGCCAGCAAAACTTCAACTTTCCTAAGTGGTCACAAGTTAATTTCGAAGCTAACTTAACAGGGAGTAGTGGTTACTTTTACGCGACCTTCACCCACCTTGGTGTTGAACACTTACTCTTCGCGGCTCCTGTTGCTCGTAAAGTTTCACGCCAAGTCAACCTAGAGGTTCCTCTGAACAACCTTAACTTCCATATCGCTCCAAAGGTTCCAACCGACCTAAACCCCGCTTATATCGACTCCGTTACTCGTGACTTACTCACTCACGCTCCTAGTGCATACACATCACTAGGTTTCATACCAACGGAACCGGAGATAAGACTTGGACCTAGCACTCCTGAAGCGTTAGAAAAGCGGATAGCGATGGCTAAGTCAATGATGATATTTGCCCCTGGTTATAGGAAAACTTTAGATGCGCTAATCGCTCAAAAGACTAAAATTGAATCTGGAGAAGCATCAGACTGGGAAATGTGGAATGGTAGCATTCCTTCACACAGCTGGAAGTATGGGAAGACTGGAAGTCGCGTCACTAAAGGCTCTAGTGTTCAATATTGGCAAAACTTTGATGCTGGGTGGTTAGCCCACTCGTCTATCTATCGCTTCCTCCCGGAGAAGGGGTGGGAACCACTTCAAGGGAATATTTTGTATACACAAGTAGGGCAGCCACACTGCATAGTAACTCGTATGTACGGTTTCAAAGACACAGCTGGACGCGGTGGCGAGTACCATCCTTACAAAGGAAACGGAAGAAGTAACACAAATACTACTTGGGGTGCTGCCGACTACTTCTCTTACGATAACATCAGATTAATGGAATTCAGTGCAAGAAATAATCATGCGAGAGACGACCATGACGAGTTTGGGAAGAACATTTACAAAATTCAAGACAAAGGAAGCCACATCGACCTAAACTTTGACGGAAATTATCACTTCCCAGCAGGCTCAGATATGGATAAATTTTGTGCAAAGGTCGAGTGGTGGAATCCTGATACCAACGAATGGAGCGAACCAATGATACACCCACCTAGCTCCAAGTGGAGTGCTAAGATTAGCAGTGGTGGTAAATTTGCATTTTACTTCCGCTTCCCTCGTCAGCTAACGGATAAAGACGAGTTTTACGACTTAACCCCACAGTGGCAAATCGAGAAAACTTGGGATTGCTACCCCTACGGCGGCAATACTTCTGAAGACCCTGTAAGATACACACGAATAGGTAGGCCACCAACAAGGGACACCAGTGGCCTTTCTAAAGAGGAGCAAGAAGGGATTTCCATTACCCTCGAAAACGGAGATACACTCAACACAAGAGCTGAAAGCCCTGCTTACTCGATTATGATTTGCCCTGAATCAAGAAGCGATGGCCCCGGCTGGGATGAGTTTGGACCTAATAAGCAGAAGTCTTCGTATATTTGTTCGTCAGGTCAAGTAGCGATTTATACCACAGACCCATATGCTTACAGTTATTCTGACAATCCTGATATTATGAAGGCTTACTGGGTAGGAGGCAACTTCAAGCCTGGTGGTTCGTTTATGGTACTTGGAAGGGCGTTGGACTTCTTCGATGGGTTTTGGGTTTCAAACCAAAGTCTCGAAACATATGGGGCCACCCCAATGGACCTAAGAAGCCAGCAGTATGACTTAAATCGAGGCGACCACGAACCCAATACTTACGATGCGGACTTTTTAAGAGTAACACATACTAACACATTCAAGCTCGTGGACATAGATAACCCCAGTAAGGCAAGCAAGTTCCAAGACAAGTGGGAAGCATGCTTCCCTGGTGTACCATTCACAAAGGACATTATTACTGCCGTTCTCCGCGGAGACCAACTACCCGAATTAGAAGGGATAAAGAACGAAACAATACCTGGACTCATTGAAGAAGACCCACTAAGGTACGAAGTCGACTATGAAGGTGTAAAGTACCGCCATTCTTACTCGATGGCTTATGTAACCATACCCGAAGGCTGGTGGGGACCAACAGTAACTATCGACGGAGATTCAGTTGAAAGCGTTTACATCGGTGGGCAAAATCACTATTATTATGTTAAGGAAGAGAAGGTCGACTTGAAGGAAGAAATAGAGGAGCAAGTAGCTAAAGAAGCAGCCGGAGCAACAGCAGCAGAAGCATTTGCCGACTCCAACTTAGAGAACCAAATGGTTGATATTACATATGAGGCTTACAAAAATCGGAATGACTTAGTGGCCGACAGCATCAACAACCCACCTGATAAAGACAAAGAGAAGTCTTGGTTCTTCAGAACCGAGGATGTCACCCTGAAGCACCGTAAGTTTTCGCTACTGGGTTCAGTTGGTACTGTTACTGATGTTACTGACAAATATAGCGCAGACCATGTAACTAGCCTAGATGGGCTAAGTCCTAAGAATACTGCACAGTACCACTTCAACGACTTATTCGTGGTCGAAGGAATAGGTAACTCACCATCAATAGTAATGACCCCGCCTAAGGAACCCGAAGGAGGAGTACCAGTCAAGCATAGTAATGTATCAGGCTTTGGTAATATCGAGCGCCATGCACTAAAATCAAGAGCGCTTGGTCATGGTAATCCAATGAAATACACTACTGAAAACGAGCTGGATAGCCTAAAGCCAACTACAATGGGTAACATACAGGCCTCTTCATTAGACGGTATGATAGATGATGTACTTGGCGACTATGTGGAGCCAATTAAACAGACTGCACAGGTACTATTGTTTGGAGCGGTGGCTGCCTTTGCAATTGGGGGCTATTTCAGGATAAGACCACTCATGATAGAAAAGCAGAAGCTCAAAGAAGAGCTCAAAGAAAGGCGATATAGAACGGCACTAGCAGAAAAAGAATTCAATGATTCCGTTAACCAAAGCAGGCGGAAAAAGCGAAAAAAGAAGTGATACAATGATGGACCAACCAAGTTATGACCGAGAAGTAAATGCATACCTATTGAAGGTGGATGGAATACTAGATAGTAAAGGCCTTCTGCATGATAAGGGGAGTGCCAAACTAAACAAAGTGCAAAAAGAAGTCGACATGACTCTCGACAAACTACGCGCTATGCAAAGAGAGTCCAAACTAACTCGTCAGGGAGCTGGGGTTATGGTTAACGAAAGTCTCAACAGAGTCTCGGTAATCGCTAACCAAATCCTAGACGGTGTAAAGGTCCCTCGTGGCAGTGGCTTCGGTGCTTTGAGTAATGACTCCATCTTCAATACTCCAGCATGGAAAGACGCCTTCTCAAGAGTCTCTTTAGCCATCTCCAACTTCACTAACACCTATGGTACTTTGATTTCAAATATGGACCAAGTATCAAGAACAAAGATTGACCAAGCGCTAGCCTCTATTATTGACGATGCCAAGACTTGCTTCAACAACGACTCATCAGACGCGAGTGCAAACCGCTACCTAGGCAAGTCTCTAAGGGCGCTAGAAAACTTAGAAAAGACTGCTCAAAGCCACCAATCGGTGTCCGCAGCAGCAATGCTAAGACTACTAGTCAAAGAAAAAGACCAAGAGAGAGTCCGCCTTCTATCCGAAATGAAGCTAGTTGAGCGAAATCTAACACCTCAGCAGATTTCAGTAGTTAACGATGCTAGCAGGCGAGTAATGGAAAAGCTGGAAGATGTATTGACTGATTCAAGCAGTTACGACGCTGCGATTCGTAACAAGAAAATCCAACTTGTCAACAGCGACTTAGACATCATTCGAAAGACTATGCAAAACTACGACTTTAGCCAGTCACTGGGTAAAGCGCTTCCTCCGCCTCGAAGTGGGGGTAGTCGTTTAGGCTATCTTAACAAGAACAAACTTTCCCAACCTTTTCGGTCCGCCCTCGCAGGTAATCTTGGCGAGGGCACAGGCTTTGCTTTTGAGGAGATTGACTTAACAGAATCAAGTCCTCAGCAGGTGTTAGCTACGGTAAAGCATAACTCGGAGCTTTTGAAAGCACAGGGAGGCTTAACAAGAGAGCAGTTACCTATGTTTATCAGACAAGTAAATTCTCTCACCAAAGAATCATTCGGGGGAGATACACTAGCAATGAAAGAAGCACAAAAGCAGTACCGTTTGCAAGCTTCTAGTAGTCTCAGTGGGGTTTTTACATATGATGAGCCCCAAGAATCTTTGATAAATGGAGTAAGACTGATAGGGTCGGTAATACTGTACCTCACTATACCAGGCCTAATGTGGGCTGCGTATACTAATTACTCAGAAAGAAAGAATAGTCCAGCTGCAATTTTAGCAAGGATGCGAGAGGAGGAATAGAGAAATGACCGATGACTCTATTATGAAAAGTGTAATGCGTCAACATGGGGGGCGTTAGATTATGGTATTAAATGTAAGCGGAAGCGAAGAACAAACTGATACAACAGAAGAAAGTGGTGTCCTATTTGGCCCAGCCGAAAATGTCTATGATGACGACAAAGCCGACCGAGATATGACACAAGGCGCTACGCTAGCCAACCCAAGAATAACAAGTCTATTCACTACACAGCGTGGATGGCGTGTACTGCGACTTCCTGGCGGAAGAGCAGGTGAAGAAGGACCTGGTGGTTTTCGTGGTTTCTCCAACTTCATGCTTCAAATTATCCCAGGATGGCGCGGTCAGACCATTCGTGACAGTCCGTTCCGTCACATGGTAACTGCTCGTATGTGGCAACAATACATCAATAACATGGAACCAATTGATGATGCTCTTGAGATTCAAGCACCTTACAGTGCCGAAGAATTGCTATCTCTCCGCATGTTCTGTGAAGAGTGGAATGCAGACCCAGGGCATGTAAGATTTACTCGTCGCCTAAGTCACCACCCAAGTACAAGTGCGTCTGACGCAATACTCAAAGGAAACATGGTTTACGACCTATGTACAGGGCAGATTCAACTAAGAACCGCTAGGAACAATGAAGGGAATATCCCTATTCGTCTTGCTCATGATATTCTTACTTCGATTCCATTCGAAGAATACAACTTCTATACCCTCAACAGTGTACATGCCGATGAAGGTTCAGCAGTGTATGAGCAATTCCTAAACCGATATGTCCGACTATCTTCAACAGAAGTAGCAATGGTCGAAGAAATTGAAAACGGTGTAAGAGCATCAGGTCGTGGCTATGCTACTATGTCGACCAGCATAGCTGGAGACCCAATTGAAGCATTTGCACTTATGCAACAAACAATCGAGGCAATGGAGCTAGGCGACACAATGACAGTCCGAGCGCAACTAAACGCCTTGATTAGCCCACCTTACAACTATCAATCAATGGCTCAGCAGATAGATGTTGGAGGCACACATGGTGGTCGATTCGTAACAATGGACCAGGTAAGATATCACCGTATGAACCTAAATGGTAGTGGAAGAATGAACCAAGACGGTAACAACGGAGTTTGGAATGCTGGCAATAACATGAATAATTACATCATATTTGCACAAGGAAGAGATGTTAATGGCAATCTTGTTATGTGGCCTGATGCTCAACCTCAGCGCGGTAACAATAACAGTTGGCCACCTAATGGTTTCTTCATGTTAGTAAACGCAGCTGGTACAGGTGTCGAATCTGTTATTGAAGTCCTAGAGATTGGTTCAGACAAGTATATCCGATATGCAAACGCAGACGATGAGGCTTTGCAAATTTCTCGAATGGTTGGCGGGTTTAACCAACGAGACCGCGAAGCAAGAGACAGGCGCGGTGGCAACGCTGACCGTGATGCAGCAGACCGTCGTCGTGGTGTAAGGGGTAACCCTGGTCGCTTCGGCGCTCCGACTACTATGGGTCGCGGTGCTAACATCTATGTACTGATTCACCCAAAGACACAGATGGTATTCAAAGGAAAGCACAAAGGTCGCTCTAAGCAAACACAATACTGGGACGCTGGCTCAACTTCAGTAGCAGATTCAAGTGGACTTGCAAAGGTATTCCCAGGTGGGCCTAATGGTGGGGGTTACTTCATTAAGAAGGGTGGCTTCAAGCGTACAAAGACAACCGAACCATGGATTATCGCACTACCTCGTAAGGACTTCCAAGCATTTACTGATAGTGAAGGCCGTAGGACTATCCGACCAAAGCGTCGTAAAGCAGAAGCCAACCCAGCATGGGAGAAGTTTACACGCTTCTATGGTGTTCCCACATACAAAGGTGGCAAGGGAACTCAGAACCTGTTTGAAATCAAACAAGCAGACCAAGGCACTTACTATGACAAGCTAAGAGCAAAACCAACAAAGAGGTGATATGATGGGAATACTAGACGATATTACAGGGAATGACCGACAAAAGAAGATGATAGTTACTGGCGCCTTAGTAGGAGGTGCTGCACTAATGGCTGGAATAGGCCGAGCAGTGGACAAGAAGTTTCCAGGCTACAAGCGTTCAACAAAGCCAAGCTATCTATTTGCAAGAGGGGCATTGATAGGTGGCGTACTCTCTATCCCAGCAGCAGTATATGTAGCACACAAAGGAGTCAAGGCTAACATCTTCGGTAGCGCACAAAGACCAATGTGGCACGACTCAACACCGAAAACTCCTGAGGGACACATGGCATTCAAAAATGACATAGATGGAACGACTTATTTCCTACCGACCCCTCCGCAGATTAAGTGAGGGGAAGGCCAATGCAAATGCACACAGTACCAGCAAGTCTTATCGGCGGGTCGTTAGGCGACGCGCATAAGTGGGTTAGACAACAAATGGTGCTGCAAAACCCGTCAAAGCCTATGGCAGACTACTCTCTAACTAATCAAAACGGTCAGCGAATTAGCCTAAGTGACTTGACTAGAGGTACTGCCTCACATGTTACAATCAATGCCGCAGGCGGAGTCCGTGGCAACCCATCATCAATAGCAGATATTCGTGGGACAGAAATCCAAGGGTTCTTGGAAATACCACAACCTATGCATGCTCATCGCTTAACTGCACTTACACAACGAGACATCACACCAGCATTATACAACGCTATGGTCAATGAATTCGGTTTGTTTGGTGCTACACAGACCCTTTCCATTCTTCTTTCTCGCCCCGTTTCTCCCTCTCTTCATCACACTCAAAAGACTGCTAATCTTATCCGTGCCCGTAAGGGTGAATCCCTATTACCTCTTCACAAGTTTGTCCCTACTAAGAAACAAGAAAAAAGAGAGCAGCGACAGGAAAACAGGAACAGAAGGCGTAATACCCGAAATCGTAGTAACCCAAGACTCAACCCATCTTCCGACGAAGCGAGAAGTGCAGCAACCGCATTGGGACTAGGTAGCTCAGTCCCAGCAGCTGCTACTAGACTTGGTAGGGCAGGGGCATTAGGTCTAACATTAGACAGAACCACTCAAGATGTACGCCGCGAAATCGACAGCCTCCTAGATGATGTTGAAGATAGCTTTGAAAGTGGAGAAGCAGGTGCATTGGTCTCCGTTGCTAACCGCATGGCAATGCGATATGAAAACAGTAAGGAGATTTTCGATAACTTCGCTAAGAATGTACTAGCCCCTTACCTAATCACCAGCACAGCTAACATCAACGCTCTCAAGTACATCAATGAGTATATCTTACCAGCAATGAGAGAAATCATAGGTTCTAGCGACAAAAAGCGACGAAAGCTTGACCGTCAATACCGCCATATCGTTGAAAAGCTAGCAACAAACCCTAAGGACTTCTATATGGGCACCGAGCTTGCTCTCATAGCACACCCAAGTTTCCTCTTCCCTCGCGCAGGTCTTGTCTTGATGCCTGTTCCTAAATCAACAAAGGACATGGCTTTCAAGACATTCCAGCAAGCAGGTACACCCCCAACCTATGACCCAAGGACTGGCTTTATTGCCACTATTGACAAGTCTGACAAAGCAGGGGTAGCCTACATAGATAGAGAGTCTGTTACTAGACTAGGTCGAAGAACATTCGGTGTTGGGAGAAATGTGTTCAATGTCAATCGAGTAATCGACAACCTAGTCAATGTAATTGAAAGGTATGGAGAGACAGACAGTACTGGCTTCAATGTTCTAGTTAGAGAGACCCGCTCAATGGCACAGTTGAGTGGAGAGCAACTTCACCAAAGAATCGCAGGCATGCCAGTCTTTTACTTCGTTGACTTACCTGGAATCAGACCTATCCCAACCAACTGGCCTCAAAACCTTATCATGTCTATGATGGAAGTATTGGGTCAAAACAGAGACCGAATAAGTGGCTTGGGTGGCGGTGCATTCGAAATTGAAGAATTCCTTACACCTAGCGGGGTTAACCTAAGTGCTAGGACTACCTTCGGAGAATTTGATAGCCTAGGAGAGTGGAGAGCCGAGTTTAATCGACTTACAGGGGTAGGAATGGGACCAGCTGCTTTGTGTGCAGGTGGCCCTGAAAATGATGCTGCACTCAAAGTGTTGGAGTCTCTTAGCAAAATGGCAAAAGCAAACGGTGTTGCACTCGAATACGAAGAGGCTGGACTTTACTACACGCCAGTCGCAGCTGGAAACCCTAACTCACTAACCAATATTCCTGTCGGAACCCCTCCACCAGCCAACATTAGAAGCACCATGCTAAGAATAGGTCCCGCCCCTCATAACAATGAAGGGCCTTACAACCAACTTCACGAATACTTAGACCTCATAATAGACCAAAATCTTGGCCCAGGCATCCCTCCTCCCGGTGGTCCACTTAGACAAAACTATGCTCCTAGCTTCCACGCATTCCTTAGCAACGCAAACCTAAAACCTTACCTTAATCGTATAATCGACCAGCTAGTCCCAATAGCACCAATTACTGCTCAAGCCGAGTCAGAATCACCCTCAGTGTATCAAATTATGCTGGAAACAGTTGAGTTATCCATGCGTAAATACAACTACAATCCAACAAAAGACGACATATACTTCGTCACTGTCCTTCTTTACTACTCACTAAGAGAGATGGGCTTAGACGGGGAAGTTACAGGATTTATGACTAGAATCTCTAACATCTTACAGAGAGCGAGAACTGCGTCTATGGACAAATTCATTCGTGACCTTCAAGTAGCTTTCCCAGTAGGAGGGCCACCTGTCGCTCCTCTTGCCCCAGGAAATGTAAACGCTTACCTAGCACTCAAGTTTGCATACGAAGCCTTCAATGACCCAACATCTGATGCGTTTAGGGCGCTTACTGGTGTAAGAGTAAACCCAGCCCCAGTAGTTACCGACTCAAAGATTGAAGAAATGAAGGCCACTATGAAGAAGTCTATCGACGCTTTTGAAGAACACTTAGGCCGTGTTGGTCCTGGGTCAAACGCAGAAGCAGTACTCGAAGCACTCGAAACAATGGTTATGCCATCTATACTAAAGCAAATGCGCGAAGACGAGTCCGAAGCCATGTTTACCTATGCTGGTAAGTCCTTTGAGCAAGGTGACAAAATTATAGAGTCAGTAAATGACTTGTTTGGAAAGTGTCAAACCGCCGTAATGGAACACATAGATGCGCTTACGGAGCTTGCTGCTGTATTGGCTGACGACAGACCCGGAGATAAGTACACTAACCTAGTAACCGCAGTAACTGAAGTAAAGGGTACCACTCAGCAACTAGAGATGCTAGCAGACTTAGCCACTGCTATGGATGACTTCATGAAGTTTTTACCAAAGAGCGTAGGAAAGCTAGAAAAAGCCTATGTACGAAAGATAAAGACCTTCATGATAACAATTGATGACGACTTAATGTTCGATACTGATTCCGCTGGTGACTTAACCAAGAAGATAACAGAACACAAAGATGACGCTGATACCATATTAGCGTTCAGTACACTCGCAGCACTAATTCGAGAAGCAAACGAAATGCATGATATCTCTATTGCTTTCGAGGCCACCATTGACCCCTATAACGATTACAGTGCATCAGACCCCGAAGCAGGTACACGATATACCAACGCTGGAAGGCGACATGCAAGATTGAAGCGTACAAATATGACGACCAAGGTCAGTGCCCTTTACAAAGAAGTGCTAAAAGCAGCTGCAGTAATGTGTGATAGCTTAACTCTAAAGGATGACTTAGCCTCAATAGTGGGAGGCAAAGAAGATATCCCTGTAATAGTCGCTGCGACTGGGGTAAGCGAAGCCAATCTGTTCTCAGACTTTGTAAAGGGAGAGCACAGTACGACAATTATTCATGATTTGCACAAGACTGACAAGCTTACAATCTCCCGCTACAATGATTTCAAGGTTCTATTCCTAGAGCCAGCGCCTCAAGGATATGGCCGTACTGTACTAGAATTCATCGAAGAAGTAAGCGACGAAGTCGATATGGGTACAAAGGCTGAGTGGTCTGACAAAGCCTTCCTATCCATGGAATCACAGATAGACACACTCTATCAGACATACGAGAAGAGAGCCAAGAAGGAGTTGTTCCAAAAGAACCTGAAGGCTAACACCTACCAAAAGCTAAAGGCTGGTAAGGAGAAAGCAGGTTTAGCCTGGACTGGTATCAAGAGAGAAACACCGCGCGCTCTCAAAACTGCTGGTTTCGGTATAGGAGCCCTTGGGCGCAGCCTTTACGAGGGTACTAAAGAAGGCGGAAAGCTAGCTGGGGCCGCCATTGCTGGCACGGGTACTGCTCTTGCTGGTGCTATGTTAGGTGCTGGTGTTGCTCTTGCTGGTGCTGCGATTGGTGGTGGGTTAACTGTTGCTAACTTTATGGGTTCATTATCAATTAGCGCAGCGATTTCAACATATGCGTACATCAAGACAAGGCGTGAATTGTACGACCTAGCCATGAAACAACCTGAAGTTGTGGAGGCATATGCAGCAAAGCTAGAGGCTAGAGCAAGAGACTACGCAGCTCAGCGTGACCTTGCGGCCAGTCAAAGAGAAGAAAGAGCAGCGGAGTTGAAGCGGAACATGGCCGCACTCGGTGCTGAGCGTATGCGATTGACGCTCCAATTTAGTGTACTAGCCAAGAAGAACGAAGAGCAACGAGCCGCTGAGGTGGTTGCTAAACTAGAGCGTACTGAAAACGAAATCGCTCAGATACTAGCAGACAAAGAAGCAGCGAAAATCTTGAAGGAAGCCGAGATAGAGCAAAGCAGACTAGATGCAGAATTAGAGGAAGTTGCTCGAATAGACGAGGCAAAAGAATCCGCCTTCAAGCGTGAAGAAGCTCGTTTAGATAGAGAGGCTGCCGAAGTACAGCGCCAACAAGAGAGGGCAGAAGCAAGAAACCTTCGTAAAGATACTATTGCAGACTTAGAGATTGACCTGATAGCACTAAGGCGTAAGAAGCAGTCTTTCGAAAACGACCACTTCAACAAAGACATGTCTCAACCCCTAAGTCCTGAAATGCGAAGAAAGTATGGCGGTAGCACAAGGCAAACCGCAGCAACAAGACTAAGTGAGCTAAGTGCCGATGTAAGCAAAAAACTAGCAGAAATCCGCAGACTTCAAGGGAGGGCTTGATGATGATGATTGAGTGCCCTCAGTGTAACACTTACAACCAACCAACTAGGGTAAACTGTGCAGTATGCAACCTAGACTTACCTCGCTCCAATGTTCCTTCTTTACTCCACATGGGCAATCGCCCTAAGATGGCTGTCTTCGATTTAGACAAGACTGTATTCGACCTGTCACGAAGAGAGCGAGCAGCTAGGCGCCAAGGCTTGAAAGAGGGCAGTAACAAGTGGTATGACTTCCTAAATCAGAACAAATATGTCTTGATGGACACACCACTTCCAGGCGCAGTTAAGTTTGTCAAGCAACTTTCAGAAAACGGCTTTACCATTGCCTACTTATCCGGTCGCCCGCGCAGCGTTTTGTCTGCTACCAAAGAATCACTGAAAGAACATGGATTCCCTATTGATGCTCTCGAACACGACTTGGTTTTCTTGCACAGCGGAAAAGGTAGTATCAGGAATATCACAAATCACAAAAAGTCCGTTTTGACACATCTCAAAAATACCTTTGACATACATTTCTTCTTTGACGACACTCCTGAATTCCGAGAAGCGGCGAAATCACTGTTTATTCCAGGCGTTTATCCTTCAATATCGTCGTATACCGGAAAAGAAGAAGAGCGTCCTAAGAAAAAAGCTCGGAAGAACCCGCATACATCAGCCCCTAACTGTGGGTGTGGCAAGACCCCATGCGTAACCTACGGTGGCGGCGTTACGACAAACCCAGTACCAAAACCACGCAAGAAGCGCGACAGTGCAGGGCGTATGCGTAAAGAATCACTAAACAAATTCATCGAGCGCTTCATGGGTGACAAGAAAATGAACGAGGAATTCCCTGACAGGTCTCAAAGATTCGCAGTCGCAGCTACTACTGCTCGCAAGTTTTACGG
>MDTG01208517.1_pt1 | contig 18614 bp, 17 predicted proteins | sample 811421 | NCBI WGS metagenome assembly MDTG01 (sample SAMN05326645, study PRJNA326480) | marine metagenome | isolation source: seawater | place: Pacific Ocean: South East | collected 2011
GTCAGAACGATTTGATAGACACTTGTCTAAATTAAGCGCAAATGGTAAAGGAGTGGATTATGTTAGTATTTGTTCTCCAAACTATTTGCATGACGCACACATTCGATTAGGGTTGCGAAATGGTACAGATGCTATTTGTGAAAAACCACTCGTGCTAAATCCATGGAATATTGATGCGTTGGCAGATATTGAGAAGGAGACAGGCGGGAAGATTAATAATATCCTTCAATTGCGTTTACATCCTTCGATTATTGCTTTGAAGAAAAAAGTAGAAGAAGGTCCTGCTGATAAAATATATGATATAGACTTAAGTTATTTAACTAGTAGAGGTAAGTGGTATCATATTTCTTGGAAAGGAAATCATGAGAAGTCTGGAGGAATTGCAACTAATATTGGAATTCATTTTTACGATATGTTGACTTGGATTTTCGGGTCTGTAAAAGAAAATGTAACACACTTGTTAGAAGAAGATAGAGCTGCTGGATTCTTACAGTTAGAGAAGGCAAGGGTTCGTTGGTTTTTAAGTGTCAATTATGATTTAATTCCCGATCACATTAAGGCAATAGGTAGGCGTACTTATCGTTCTATAACGATGGAAGGTAAAGAGATAGAGTTTAGTGGTGGTTTTACAGATTTGCATACGCGAAGTTACGAAGCAATTCTTGCAGGAAGTGGCTTTGGATTACAGGAAGCAAAACTATCAATTGAGATTGTGCACGAAATTAGAAATGCTACTCCAATAGGGTTAAAGGGAGAATATCACCCATTTTGTAAAATTAATGTCTGATTTTTTTATTCATAGCACATCTATTATAGATAACAATGTTCAGATTGGCGAAGGAACAAAAATCTGGCATTTTTCACATGTGTTACCCAACTCTATTATTGGGAATAATTGTTCGTTTGGTCAAAACTGTGTGGTTGGTCCTAATGTGAAAATAGGAAATGGTGTTAAAGTTCAAAACAATATCTCTATCTATGATGGAGTAGAGATTGAAGACGATGTGTTTTTAGGGCCCTCAATGGTTTTTACTAATGTGGTAAATCCAAGAAGTTTTATTATTCGTAAAGAAGAATTTAAGAAAACATTACTCAAAAAAGGATGTTCGGTTGGAGCTAATGCAACAATTGTTTGTGGTATTACTATTGGTGAGTTTGCTTTGATTGGAGCAGGCAGTGTAGTAACGAAAGATGTGAAACCATTTGAAATGGTTTACGGTGTGCCAGCCAAGCATCAAGGATGGGTGAGTAAAGCAGGACATAACTTACAATTTAATAAAGAAGGATTAGCCGTTGATGATATTGACGGAACTTCGTATCGTTTAGAAAACAACACTGTTAAACAAATTCAATGAAAATTCCATTCATAGATTTACAAGCGCAATATCAAGCGTATAAATCAGAGATAGATAAAGCTATTCAAAATGTATTGAACACTTCTCAATATATTATGGGTCCAGAAGTAAAGAAACTAGAAGAAGGATTAGCTACATATACTGGGTCGAAACATGCTATTGCATGTAGTAGTGGAACCGATGCACTTCTAATAGCTCTAATGGCAATGGATATTCTTCCAGGAGACGAGGTGATTACAACACCATTCACTTTTATTTCCACTACAGAAGTAGTGAGTTTGCTTGGTGCTATTCCTGTTTTTGTAGATGTTGATCCCTATACACTCAATATTGATGCAAGTAAGATCGAAGAAAAAATTACAAATAAAACTAAGGCCATTATCCCTGTTTCTTTATATGGACAAGTAGCAGATATGGATGAAATTAATGAAATAGCATTAAAACACAATTTAACTGTGATTGAAGATGGAGCTCAAAGTTTTGGAGCGACATATAAAAGTAAAAAGAGTTGTAACCTAAGCGATTTTGGTTGCACTAGCTTTTTTCCTTCCAAACCTTTAGGTTGTTATGGAGATGGAGGCGCATTATTTACTAATAATGATGCCTTAGCCGAAAAATCAAGAGTAATTTTAGCGCATGGTTCTAAGGTTCGTTATCAGCATGATATAGTTGGCGTAAATGGTCGTTTAGATGCTATACAAGCAGCTATTTTGAATGTTAAGTTGAAATACTTTGCAGAAGAAGTTCAAAAGAGGAAAGAAATAGCAGCCTCTTATTTAGAGCTTTTAAAAGATAAACAGATATCGACCCCTGTGGTGAAAAAAGATAGAACAAGTGTGTTTGCACAGTTTACTGTAAGGACAACTCAAAGAGAAGAATTGATAGAGGCCCTTAATGCTAATGGAATTCCAGCAACAATACATTATCCTAAACCATTGCATTTACAAAAATGTTATCAAAGTTTAGGCTATAAAGTGGGAGATTTTCCAATTGCGGAAAAAGCCTCCAAAGAGGTCTTTTCATTGCCTATGAGTCCATTTTTGAAACAAGAAGATTTAGTATTTGTTTGCCAAAACATTTCATGATATCACATCAATATAAATGCATTTTTATTCATATCCCTAAGACAGGAGGAACAAGCATTGAAAATGTATTGAGGCAAGACAAATCTAAAGGATCAGACCATCGTTTGCTTCATGAATATTCTAATCATTCAGGATTTAATAGTTATTTTAAGTTTGCAATAGTACGTAATACATATGATAGAATTTGGAGTATATACTGTTATTATTCTTCAGGAGGAAATCAACAAAAGCTCCAAACATTAACAGATTATTATTATCATTATAAAAATAGACTTTTAAAGTTTCCATATTACACAGATTTAGAGATTCGTCAGAAGATGCCAACAACCTTTCAAGAATTTTGTGAAAGGTATTTAAAGGAAAGAAAGCCTTTTTTTAGAAGGCGTGCGTTGCAATCTCAGCTAGATTATATATTTATAAATGGAAATATACAAGTGGATTTTGTTGGTAAATTTGATTGTTTAGAAAACGATTTTTCTAAAGTTGCTAAGCAGTTAGGGATGCAAGAAAATCTTCCGCATCTTCGAAAAAGCCTATCGAAAGGCCATTACTCAGAATTTTACAATGAAGAGACAAGGCAAATAGTTGAGAACTATTACCAAGATGAGATTAGTTATTTTAGATTTAAATTTGATGAGTGATGGGTAAGTCAGTCGTTTATAATTCTGTTTTAACTATTCTTCGACAGTTAATAGGGATTGTTATAGGTATGCTTTCTGCTATGATAATTGCTCGAATATTGGGTGCTGATGGGCAGGGGAAATATGCTTTAATTATTCTTTTACCAAATATGTTTTACACCTTATTTAATCTAGGGGTACCTGTATCAACTGTTTATTATATAGGCCAAAAAGAATATATTTTAGAAGATGTTTTTAAAACAAATTTACTAATAGCGGTTGCATTATCGCTTATCACAGGATTAATTTCTTGTTTTTTTGTCTACTTATATCAAGATGCTTTCTACGAGCAAATTGAATGGTCAATTTTAGCGATATCTTTAATTTCTTTACCCTTTATATTTTTAAATAAAAATTTGCAGGTTATATTTCAGGGTAAAGAAGAGTTTAAAAAGTTTAACTTAATTTTAATTTTAAATCAACTTGGAGTTTTTGTTTTTTGTGTAGTTTTTTTAATTGTTTTAGGTTGGGGTTTACTTGGAGCTGTTGCAGCATTTGTAAGCTCTCAGCTATTGGTTTTTATAGCGTTATTATATTTTTTAAAACAAGACTTTAATTTAACTTTTTTCAAAGGAAGTTTCTCCAAATCTTATTTTAGAAGTTCATTTTTTTATGGATTGAAGGGGCACATTAGTAACATCTTAGCGTTTATAAATTATAGAGTGGATCTTTTTATTATTGCCTACTTTTTAAATGATGCAGCTGTTGGTTTGTATTCCGTTGCAGTTACTATTGTAGAGCGTATTTGGGTAGTTTCTCAATCTGTTTCTACGGTTTTATTTGCCAGGGTGTCAAACTTAAGTACTGATATTGAGCGTGCAAAGTTTACCGCTATTGTTGCTAGAAATGTACTGTTTATTTCTTTTATAGGAGGAGTCTTATTATACTTTTTAGGTGGTTGGTTAATTTATTTACTATTTGGCTCAGAATTTGTTGATTCGGTAGCTCCTTTTATTTGGTTAATACCAGGAGTTGTATTGTTGTCTTTTGCTCGAATTCTTTCTAACTTTTTCTCCGGAATTGGTAAGCCAGAAATCAATACTTACGTAGCATCTTTCACGACTATTTTAAACATAGGTTTTAATATTTATTTAGTGCCTAAATTGGGTGTGGTAGGCGCTGCTATTGCTACTTCTATTACTTATGCTTCTAATATGCTTATTAAAACAACGATATTTGGCATGATGAATAAGATGTCATTTTTAGAGTTTTTGTTAGTGAAGTCGACCGATTTCGGGCTTTATAAAAATTACATCAATAAAGCACTACATCGCTAATGCATGTTTTAATTATTCCATCCTGGTATCATTCTCCTTTTAATAGGATAAGAGGCGTGTTTTTTAAAGATCAGGCTTTAGCTGTTGCTGAAAAAGTAGATAAAGTTGGGGTAGTAGCGCCAGTATTAATCAGCGTAAAAGAGGTTATCAAAACTAAACTGTTTTCTTTTCAACAGGAGCAACTTACAATAGATAATATAAGCGAGCACATACAGCCTATTCTGGCTTTTCCTTTTTGGAAGCGATTCAATCATTTTCTTCAATATCGAATAGGCAAAAAAATGCTAAAGAAGTATATTTTTGAAAATGGTGTGCCAGATGTGGTGCACTTGCAATCGGCTTTGGTTGGTAAGCTTGCTATATGGTTACTGAAAGAGTACCAAATACCTTTTATTGTTACAGAGCATTCTTCTGCTTTTCAAAGTAAACAACTAAGTTCTTCAGAACTTGCTGTAGCTCAAGAAGTGTTTAGTTTAAGTAAGGTCAATATTGCGGTTAGTGAAGCTTTGGCGCATGATTTAACAGCATTATTCAATCGAAATTTCACTGTTATTCCAAATATTGTTGACACGGATTATTTTATACCTTCTACTCAAAAAACCGAAAAGTTTACATTTTTGAATGTGGCGCACCTCAATCCAAATAAAAATCATCAATTACTTGTTAAAGCATTTGCAGAATTAGTGAAGCAAAAGGATGCGCGTTTAGTTATTGCAGGAGCTGGAGAGGAAAGAAAAAACCTCGAGCAATTAATAAAGTCTTTAGGATTAGAAAAAAAAGTGAGTTTATTTGGTATAGCCACTAGAAAAGAAGTTAGGATGTTAATGCAACAAGCTAACTGTTTTGTCTTGTCTAGTAAATTAGAGACTTTTGGTGTTGTTTTAATTGAAGCTATGGCATGCGGAATTCCTGTGGTTTCTACTAAATGTGGTGGGCCAAATAAAATTGTGGAAGAAGAGACAGGTATCCTATGTTCATTTACTGTTTCAGGCATGTCTGAGTCGATGTTAGATATGATGCGTAAAGATATGGATGGGCAATTGATTAGAAAAAAAGTAGTAGAACGATATTCAAAGCATAGTGTATCAGAGAAAATCATTGATAATTATCACTTATGTACAAAATAGCAGTTGTGTTACTTGTGGCGGCAGTTTTTTGTGTGGACGCTTTTGGTTTGGCAATGAATCTATATCCTTTAAGATTGGTACTGCCAATTGCTTTTATGTATGCTTTAGCTGCATTTATTCAGCGATTTGTAGTTGAAAAAAATGAGTTAAATCTTCCAGTAGTTTTATTTTTATCCTTTTTATTTTTCGCTTATAGTTTTATTCATACTTCGGTTGTGTCAGGTTTGCTTTATTATCTTGAAGGGAGAGAATACCCTATAGCAGATGTTGCTAATTATACTGTTCATTTCTTGTTAGTGACCACACTTTTTTTATTATCACTATTAGACTTAAAACGATTTTTTCAATTAGCAATAAAAGCATCTGCTGTTTTTTATGTGCTATATTTTCTATTTGCTATTTTTGAAATGAAAACAGGATATCATTTACCAGTTTCTAATATGTTAGATGCGGCAGCATGGAAGGGGAATGTGCCTACAGTAGTTTTTCATAATTCAAATGACTTTGCTTCCGTGTTCACTATGTTGTTTGTGTTCCTTTTTTGCCAAATGAAAACACCAGCAACTCTGATTAATCAAGCCCTATTTGTATTTTTAATAATAGGTCAATTATATATTTTATATATTACTCAAAGTAGGTTAAGCCTGTTAGTGTTTGCTTTATTCGTCTTATATAAATACCCGAAAAAACTATTGATTATTGGAGGTTTGAGTGGAGTTTTTCTTTTGGTTTCTGGATACTTAGCAGAGTCATCTTTTTATTTACAGTTAATATCTAGTGTAGATAAGTTGTTAGCAGATTTAAGTTTTGGTGAGCGTGGGTCATCTATGGTGAGAGTGGCATTATATAAGCACGCTTTACTTTCTGCGCAAGAATACTTGGGTATGGGGCATGGGATAAATGCATCTTTGGAGTATTATCGATCGGTAACAGATCCAAACTTGCACTATATAACTAATCCACATTCTTTCTTCTTTGAAATACTGATTAATAGTGGAGTAATAGTAACATTTTTATACATTATACTTAATGTATATTTAATAGTTCAAAATTGGCTTGTAAAACATTACGATTTAATAGCACAATTAATAATTTATAATTTGCTACTGTTTTCTTCTAGTTCTTCGTTATTTTTATGGCCAATATATTTATTTTTCTTTTTATACGTTATTCAATTATCTTTGAGTCATTTAAAAAGCAAGTAAAATAAAGAATTATGCAGTTGTTAGATATTTTTAAGTCTGTAAAGAGGTTTCTTAATAATCAGTGGAAATTCATTCTGTCTTTTTTCTTAGTGGGCATTGTGATAGGTTACTTGTATGATAGTGTAAAAGAGCCTTATTACGAAACTAATGCAATAGCTACATCTGGTATATCATTTTTTGAGGGTGTTGTAGATCATGAAGAGTTATGGGTTCCGATTATTGATCAAAAAGTAGCGATTGATATTATCAATTCCCTTGGGGATGTAGTGGAAAAAAGGGAAGTCTCTTTTGTTTCAGAAAAATTAGCTGTTTCAGAAGAGGTTGCTAAAGACCTTGTGTATTTAGAGGCTGAGCAGCTGTATGATTTGGATTTGGAAAATAGACGTCAAAAATTATCACATTTTAAGATTACAATGCGAGTGCTAAATAACTCGTCTATTGAAGAAATACAAGACGGGCTGTATCATTATTTCAATCATAATCATTACGCGTTAAAGTCGTTCAATTTATTTAAAGGACAAATGCCTGCAATGATTTCACAAATAGATGATGAAATAGTTGCGTTGAAATCTTTAAGAGACGCAGCGAATCAATCCAAAGAATCTAATACTATTTCTATTGCAAATAATAGAAGTGAAGTGTTTCAAAATCAAATCATACAATTGTTTGAATATAAGCAAACAATGGAGCGAAATATGATGTTATTTGAGCCAATTTCTTTTTTGACAGAATTCCCGGTTTATTCATCTCCAAAAGGAAGAACATCTTTTAGGTTAGTTTTATTGGGATTTGTTTTTCTTCTTTTTGGTTGCTTCTTAGCATTAGTTAGGGAGTTAAAAAAAATGGTTTAATTGTAAATGAAAGTTTGTCATTTCACCTCAGTTCATCACCGTTATGACACGAGAATCTTTATTAAACAATCTAGGAGTCTTGCTAAATCGGATTTTGATGTAAAGTTGATAGTTGCTGATGGAAAAGGTGATCAAGTCTGCCAGGAAGTATCAATTATTGATGTTGGTAAATCTTCTGAAAATCGATTTATTCGCTTTTTTAAAACAGGGTGGAAAGTATATAGGGCTGCTAAAAAACAATGCGCACATATATATCATTTTCACGACCCTGAGCTCATCTTTTTTGCATTGTTATTGCGCTTGTCTGGCATGAAGGTCATTTATGATGTACATGAAGACCTACCAAGACAAATCGTTAGTAATAAGCCATATATTCCTAAATCAATAAGAAAAATATTAGCTTGGATTGCAGAGACAATTGAAAATGTTTTTGCCACAAAAATGAATGCTATTATAACAGTAACTCCATACATAGCAGACAGGTTTAGATTTCGTTGCAAGAATGTGGAAGTACTCTATAATTTTCCTATTATTGATTTAGAGTCTTCATTTCCTAATTGGAATGATAAAAATAAAGAAGTTTGTTATGTTGGTTCTTTATCAAAAGCTAGAGGTGTTGTGGAGCTAGTAGAGTCTTTACAGTTTAATAATTTTAAACTTAATTTAGGGGGAAGTTTTAATGATAAGGGCTTAGAAAAAAAAGTAACTTCTATGGTTTCATGGAGTAATGTAAATTACCATGGATATGTTAATCGAGATCAGTTGGATGCTATTTTGGAAAAATCAATGGTTGGAATTGTTACGCTTTATCACACAGATAGTTATCGTTTTGCTATTCCAGTAAAATTGTTTGAGTATATGCGAGCAGGCATTCCCGTTGTTATTTCTGACATACCTTTATGGAAACGAATGGTAGAGCAAGCTAATTGTGGAGTTGTTGTAAATCCAAAAGATTCTGCAGCTATTTCAGAAGCTGTTCAGGAATTGATAAACAACCCTGAAAAAGCAGAAGAACTAGGTAGAAATGGTTGGGAGGTTGTCAGAGAACGATATAATTGGGCTAACGAAGAGGAAAAGTTGTTAAACTTATATCAAAAACTTAAATAGTTATGAATATTACAATTGTAGGGAGTGGATATGTAGGATTGGTGGCAGGAGCCTGTTTTGCCGAGATGGGCAACAAGGTAACTTGTGTGGATATCGATGAACGAAAAGTCAAGCACTTAAAAGAAGGGATTATCCCGATTTATGAGCCTGGACTTTCTGAAATGATTGCAAATTGTCAGCAAAGAGGAAATATCCTTTTCACCACTTCTTTATCCCAAGGAATTAAAGATTCCGAAATTATTTTTATTGCTGTTGGAACTCCTATGGGAGAAGATGGTAGTGCAGATTTAAAATATGTAAAAGGAGTAGCAAAAGAAATAGGGCAAGTTATGACTAATCCAATAATAGTGGTTGATAAGTCTACTGTACCTGTCGGTACAGCTGATATAGTTCGTAAGACAATTCAGAATTCATTAAATGATCGAGGAGTAAAGATTTCTTTTGATGTAGTTAGTAATCCAGAATTTTTAAAAGAAGGAGCTGCTATTAATGATTTCATGAGACCAGATAGAGTGGTTGTTGGAGCTGATAAAGAAGACTCATTAAAGAAAATGAAAGAATTATATGCTCCATTTATATTTAATCATGATCGTTTTATTGGAATGGATATTCGTTCAGCTGAAATGACCAAATATGCAGCAAATGCAATGCTTGCTACCAAAATAAGTTTTATAAATGAGATTGCTAATATATGTGAATATGTAGGTGCTAATGTAAATAAAGTTAGAATAGGTATTGGAAGTGATAGTAGAATAGGATATAAATTTATTTACCCTGGCTGTGGTTATGGTGGTAGCTGCTTTCCAAAAGATGTCAAAGCACTAGAAAAAATAGCGATTGATGCTGGTTATAATCCGCGACTTATATCGGCTGTTGAAGAAGTAAATAAAATTCAAAAGCTACAATTAGCTAAAAAAGTGGTTTCTAGATTTGGCGAAAATTTGCAAGGAAAAATCTTTGCGGTATGGGGATTAGCATTTAAGCCAGAAACAGATGACATGAGAGAAGCACCAGCAATTGATTTAATCAAAGAATTGACAGAAAGAGGTGCTAAGGTGAATGCTTATGATCCAAAGGCTTATAAGCAGGCTCAGTTATATTTAAAAGATTTAGAAGTGAATTACTGTGATGATAAGTATTCGGCTCTAGAAGGGGCAGACGCTTTAGTTTTAGTGACTGAATGGAAAGAGTTTAGAAGCCCTGATTTTAATAGAATCAAATCAGCACTCCATACTCCTGTACTTATTGATGGTCGCAATCAATATGATGACGTAAAGATGCAGCAAAATGGTTTTGAATATTATCAAATAGGAGTTTCTGCTTCGTAGATGCATTTAAAGAAACCCATAAATTCTAGGTCGATAAAGGATTTCTTAGGACTTTTTTTGTCTAATATATTTCAGAAGTTACTAGGATTGATACGGGAGCCAATTATAGCTTACTTTTTTGGTTCTTCATTGATTTATGCAAACTACTTACTTTTACGTACCGGGGCTGATTTTTTGGCTCAATTTTCTGTAGGTAATGCATTAAAAGCAAATCTTCTTCCAAAGTTTTCTAAAATTTTTAGTCAATATCATGAAATTACGTTAGGTAAAGTATATTCGTTTTCGAAAAGATTCATGTTCTGGATTTTTATTATTAGTCAACTAGTCCAGTCTTTGATTATTTTAATAATTAACCCTGAAAACAAACTATTGTTTTTCACAATTTCTATAGTTTTAAGTTTTGATTTATGCTTCAATTTTTTAAATAGCGTGTATTTAACAATACTTCAAGCTATGGGTAGATTTATGCGATTTTCAGTTGCCAATACATTAAATGCTGCAATTTCAACTGCCTTAATGTACCCGTTAGTTCTAGTGTCTGGTCTTTTTGGTTTAGTTTTAAGTAGATTATTTGGCATTCTATCAATAGTAATTGGTTATGTCTTACCAATGAATAAAAATCATAATGGGTATGAATTAGAGTTGCAAAAAAAAGATTTTAATCTTCCGATATTATTTTTAGGTAATTTCGCCAATATCATTATTATTACTACTCGTTTTATTTCTGGATCTGACGGCTCAAATAATATTACTTATTATACTTACTCGGTCTTTATTTTGAATGCTATTCTTACTGCTGTAGTAGGAAATATTAGTACGCTTTTATTAAGAAAAGTATCTATTAAAAAAAGCGATAAAGCAATGTTTCTTTCTTTATGTGTTTCTATTGTGGTTGGTGTATCATTCATAATATTTTCCTATTTCTTTGGGTATGATTTTATAAAACTTATATTTCTTAGAGGAAAATTCAATATGAATGATGTTTATAATACATCATCCTATTTATTTCAATTAAGTTTTAGCTTCTTACTTATATTTATTGCAACAACAATTTTCCAACCTTTTTTTTCATTAGAAATTGATAAAGCAATTTCAGAAAGAAAAAATATTTTTTTATGTTTTTTATCATTCTTAATAATTTGTCTTGTTTGTTTATCATTTATAGATTATGATATAAAAACTAAGTCTTTAATTTATATTTATATAATGAGTTTCCTAAGTGTAATATTATCAATAAAGTCCTATTTCGTATATACGAGAAATGTTAGCTAAAAAAACTCTACATAAACTTTTTGTTTGCTTGTCAGTTTTCATGTTGGCTACAGGAAGATTCTATGATGATCGTCTTTCTATAGGCGATTTTAATTTTTCGATTTTTTTTAGTTCCCTATATTTAATTGCACTCATTTGTTTAGTCTTAACTATTAAAGAAATAAATGTTACACCTTTAAAGTTCCTGCAATATTTCTTTATTTCATTAGTAATAGCATTCAATTTATTTTATTGGGGAGTGAATGATTTTACAGATTATGGCTTTACTAAGTTTTTAAATTTTATTTTAATCACAGCTCCATTAATATTTATTTATTCTGAAAAAATGGAAAATGCGGATTTGAGCTTGTTTATTTATCTTCTTTTTTCAGTGTCTTTTTTATTATTAAGTCTATCTTTTCTAAATTTCTCATCTTTGTCATTGGAAAGAGGAGGAGTCTTAGGTGGTGGTCCGATAGTATTGTCCAGATGGTTGTGCTTAGGAGCATTGTTATCCTTTTTTTTTCAACCCTTAAAAAAATACCGTTTATTTTTATTTCCTCTATTTGTTTTAGCAGCATTATTTACTGGAAGTAGAGGTCCTTTATTAGCATTAATGCTGACATTTTTATTGTTTATAGTATTTAATTTTAGAAAAATATTTTTTAAAGCAATTGCCATCTTATCGATAGTTATAGTTTTAATTTTTTCTTCTGGCATAATAAAATATTTTCAAGATTTTTCAACTGTAGTCAGAATTTTTAACAATTTTAATAATTCTAGCGGAAGAACTGCTATATATGAAGTTGCTGTCAACGATTTTTTAAATCAACCTCTTGGATTTGGATTAGGAAACTGGCATTGTAATTCTCTAAATCAGAGCTATTTAAGCACTTATAAATTTCAATATCCTCACAATATATTTTTAGAAATTTTTCTAGAATTAGGTGTTTTTGTAGGAATTGTATTCGTCTTTTTTTTGATATTTACGTTTGTCAATAGCCTTAAGTATATAAAATGTAATAATAAAGATGAAATAAGCATCTTATTCTTTTATATGTTCGTGTATTTGTTTCTAAACGCACAAGTAAGTGGAGATTTAAATGATTCTAGATTGTTATTTGTTGTAATTGCTGTACTGATAACTTTGAATAATAAATATAAATCAAGTCAAAGATTATTAAATGAATAATTGGCAAAAATATAATCTTGGTTTAATATTTAAACCACCTCATGTTGAGGTGAAAAACGAGGTTAAAAAAATTAAAGCTAGTATTTCTTTATTAAAAGGTGTCTTGTTTGCTAGATGGACTTCTGATTTTGATTGTAATAAAAACACAGAATTTTGGTATGTGATAAAAGATGGGTTCGAAGGATTTGAAGAACTTAGTTCAAATACACGAAGTAAAACTAGAAGAGGACTTAAGAAATTTGATGTAGAGTTGATTGATAGATCACTTTTAAAAGATCTAGGATATCGTGTATATGAGTCAGCGTTTAAAAGATATCAAACACATATGAATCCCTTAAACAAAAAACAATTCCAGAATGAGTTAGAAAATCAAGATTCTTCATGGGAGTATTGGGGAGTTTTTGATAAAAAAACAAGTGAGCTTGTAGCTTATAGTCAAAATCAAATATTAGATAAAAGTTGTGACTATTCTAGGATTAAATTAAACCCGAATTTTTTAAAGTTCTATCCAAGTTATGCTCTTTTTTATAAAATGAATGAATACTATCTTTCTGAAAAAAAATTTAAATATGTTAACGATGGAGCTAGAAGTATCTCTCATGAAACAAATATTCAATCTTTTTTAGTTGATAAGTTTAAATTTAGAAAAGCATATTGCAAACTTCATTTAGAGTATTCTATTTTTATAAAGTTATTTTTGGACATAGTAAAACCATTCGAGCGAATATTTGATTTAGTACCATTAAATCTATTTAAAAAAGTTTCCATTTTAATTAAACAAGAAAAAATTCGAAAAAGTTTTGAGTAATAACTATAACTTTTATAAATCAAGTCAATTTAACAAAGGATTATCTCTTTCAAATGAGTTTGATTTTATTTGGTTCGCGCCAAAATTTTACAGGCTTAAATTGCATAAAGGTAGTATCATAAAATATTTTTTTTGGTATTTATTCACTCTTGGAGGCTATAAGATTTTATATATAAACGATAGGCAAAAAAATGATTTTGTTCACTGGTCTCACGTAATATCAAAAACATGGCAATTTCCTTTCATGTCAAAAAATGATAAGCAAATTATTAGTTGCTATACAAAGCCATCAGTTCGCGGAAAAGGTTTATATCCTTTTGCTATTCAACAAATAGCAAAAAAATATTCAGATTTATGGATTCTATCAAATATCAAAAATCAGTCTAGCAATATAGGAATTACTAAGACGGGCTTTAAATTAGTTGGAATTGGATATAAAACAATATTTAAAAGATATTTTATAGATGCCAAAAGTTAGTATAATAACTCCTTCGTTTAATTCTTCTAATTTTATTGAACAATCTATAACCTCAGTAATATCACAAACATTCAAAGATTGGGAGCTTTTAGTAGTTGATGATTGCTCAAATGATAATTCTATTAAAAAAATAGAAAAATTTACTGAAATTGATAATAGAATAAAATTAATCTCTTTAGATGAAAATGTTGGTGCAGCTGAAGCTAGAAATATTGCAATTAGAAAAGCTAAAGGAAGATTTATAGCTTTTTTAGATAGTGATGATGTATGGAAAAATGATAAGCTTGAAAAGCAATTGGATTTTATGCAAAGTAAAAGTTTTGCTTTTACATTTACAGCTTATCAGCTAATGACGGAAGACGGTAAAATGATACGTTCCATTATTGCCGCTCCTGAGTATATGACTTACAAAAGCTATCTTAGAAATACGATTATAGGTTGCTTAACAGTTATGATTGATAGAGAAAAGACAGGTCATTTTGAAATGCCAAATATACGTTCTAGTCATGATATGGCTCTATGGCTGAATTTGATGAAAAGAGGCTTTAATGCATACGGATTAAACGAAAGTTTAGCTTATTATCGAATAGTCTCATCTTCTAACACAGCTAAAAAATGGAAGGCAGCAAAAGAAGTTTGGGAGGTATATCGAAATGTAGAAAAATTATCCCTTATATATAGTATATTTAATTTTATAGGTTATGTGTATAATGCTGTAAAAAAGAGAATGTAATGAAGCGTTTATTTGATTTTACAGCATCTTTGTTTGGCTTAATTATTCTATCTCCTCTATTTCTTTTAGTTGCACTAATAATTAAAATATCTTCTAAAGGTCCAATTTTATTTAAACAAAAGCGCATTGGAAAAAATGGTAATATTTTCACTTTGGTGAAATTTCGCAGTATGAAAATAGTGCAACAAACTACCACAACTGTTTCTGTTAAGGGAGATAAACGTATAACTATAGTTGGGGCCTTTTTAAGAAGATTTAAGCTAGATGAATTGCCAGAATTGTGGAATGTTTTAGTCGGAGAAATGAGCTTAGTAGGCCCAAGACCAGATGTTCCTGGCTTTGCCGATTTATTAGAAGGGAACGATCGATTAATATTGAATTTAAGACCCGGTATTACTGGGCCGGCAAGTTTAAAGTATGCTAATGAAGAAGAAATACTAGCCAAAGTTACTCACCCTGAGAAATACAATAAAGAGGTAATATTTCCTGATAAAGTTCGTATAAATTTAGATTACTATAATCGTCAGAATATTTGGTTAGATTTGAAGATTATCTTTGCAACGATTTTTAGAACTAACTATTAATGGAAAAATCGAAAATCTGGTTATCATCTCCTCATATGGGTGATGCAGAGTTTAAGTATGTTAAGGATGCTTTCGATACTAATTGGATAGCTCCTGTAGGGCCGCATATCCAGCAATTTGAATCGGCTCTTTCTTCGATTACCGAAAACAGAGCTGTTGCTGCTTTAAGCTCGGGTACGGCTGCGTTGCATTTATCTTTAGTCCTATTAGGAGTAAAACACGGAGATGAAGTGATCTGCTCGAGTTTTACTTTTTCAGCTTCTGCAAATCCGATAGTATATCAAGGGGCTACTCCTGTCTTTATAGATAGTGAGTCGGATACTTGGAATATGTGTCCAAATTTGTTGCGTGAGTGTATACAAGATCGCTTAGTAAAGGGAAAAAAAATAAAAGCTGTTATTTTAGTTCATTTGTATGGAGTTCCAGCCAAAATGAAAGAAATTATGGCGGTTTGTCAAGAGTTTGATATTCCTTTAATAGAGGATGCAGCAGAGGGTTTAGGTGCATTTTATGAGGGGCAGCCTCTAGGTAGTTTTGGTTCTTTTGGAGTGTTTTCATTTAATGGTAATAAAATCATTACTACATCAGGTGGTGGTGCCTTAGTTTCAAAAGACCACGAATTAATTCAAAAGGCTAAATTTTTAGCGACTCAGGCTAGAGATGAAGCACCTCATTATCAACATAGTCAAATTGGTTACAATTATCGTTTAAGTAATGTTTGTGCAGCTATTGGTTTGGGACAATTAAAAGTACTTAATAAAAGAGTAGAGAAAAGACGAGATAATTTCGAATTTTACAAGTCATCATTAAAAAAATATAATGATGTTTTGTTTCTTGAAGAACAAAAAGATTGTTTCGCTAATAGATGGTTAACAACAATTCTTTTAGAAAATCATGACAGGGAGATGCTTCGTAAAGAATTAGAAAAGCATAATATTGAAACGAGACCACTTTGGAAACCGATGCATCTGCAGCCTGTTTTTAATGAGGCACCAATGTATGGCGGAAGTGTATGTGAGAATTTATTTAATAAAGGATTATGTTTGCCTTCTGGATCAAATCTTTCCAATGAAGATAGAGATAGAGTGTTAAATCAAATTAAACAAGTTCTTGAAAAATAAAAAAGTAATTTTAGTTTTATCTCCCCATACTGATGATGGAGAACTAGGCGCTGGTGGTTATATACATCAATCTGTTGAATCGGGCGCAAGTGTTATTTATGTTGCCTTTTCAGATTGTAAAGAGTCAATTCCTGAAGGTTTTAAAAAAGATGCTCTTTATAAGGAATGTAAAAAAGCAACTAAAATATTAGGAATACAGGATGTTAGAATACTTGATTTTCCTGTCAGGAGATTTTCAGAAAAAAGACAAAAAATTTTAGACAAGTTAATTGAATTAAGAAATGAACTTAATCCAGATGAAATTTTAACTCCCTCAACTTTTGATATTCATCAAGATCACCACGTTGTAACTACAGAGGCAATTAGGGCATTTAAAAGTAGAACTATATTAGGTTATGAGCTTCCGTGGAATTGCATAGAGTTTAAATCTCATTTTTTTGTTGAATTATCTTTCGAGAACTTAAATGCAAAAATTAAGTCACTAAGTCAATATGAAAGTCAAAAAAATCGAATTTATTTTAGAAAAGGATATTTTGGTGATTATGCTAATTTTAGGGGTGGGTTAGTTGATTTAGAATATGCTGAAGTTTTTGAGGTAATAAGAAAAGTTCAAAGGAAATAGATTTGAAAATTTTCTAAGAAGTTAAAGTAATATATTTTAACCATGCTAATAATGAAATATTTCTTCGATAATATTTTTACTTTTTTTTATAGTAACCAAATTTAGACCATTGAAAAATAAACTACTTAAACTACCAAGACTTTATAAGCAACTTATCATGCTTATTGTTGATGTGTTAGTGCTCTTGTTTGCTATATGGTTTTCATTTTTACTTAGATTAGGTGAGCCATGGCCTATAGAATATATGCATGCTAATTGGTGGATTTTTGTATTAATACCTGCTATAGCTATTCCCCTTTTTATAAAATTAGGATTGTATAGGGCTGTTCTTCAATACATGGGAATTAAGGTGTTTACTAGTTCTTTCTTCGCAATTACTGTTACTAGTTTAATAGTTGGTTTTGTGATGATGATGTTTAGAGAAGCCGATTTGCCTAGATCGGTCATTTTTATTTTTTGGTTTGTATCGAATACACTTGTCATTACAGGTAGGTTTTTATTTAAAGGAATCTTGTATTCTTGGGATAATTTTGTGAATAATCGTAAGGGAGTTATCATATATGGTGCTGGTAGAGCAGGAGCACAGTTGATTGAAAGTTTACGTAAAAGTTATGATTATGCACCCGTAGCATTCATTGATGATGATCAATCTAAAAAAGGTACTATCATCAATTATACACAAGTATATAGCTTTGAGGATTTGAGATATGTTATCAAAAAGCGTAAAGCAAAAGTGTTACTGTTTGCGATTCCATCCATGTCAGAAATAAAAAAGAAAGAGCTGTTGAAAAAGCTTTCCAAATATCCAATTGAGGTTAAGGTCTTACCCAGTATTTCTTCCATTGTAAACGGAGAGGTGTCTATCGAATCTATCAAAAAAGTGAAGGTTGAAGATATTCTTGGACGCAATGTAGTAGAACCAAAGAAATCTTTGTTGAAAAAAAATATCACCGGAAAAAATGTAATGGTTACCGGAGCTGGAGGAAGTATTGGATCGGAGTTATGTAGACAAATTTTAGAATTAAGCCCTAAAAAAGTAATCTTGGTTGATCATTCGGAGTTTAATTTATACTCTATTAACAACGAGCTTTCTAAAAGTAGAAAACGCGCACAAATTATTCCGATTTTAGCCAATGTGACTGACGCAAAAAAAGTATCTAAAATTATTAATGAGGAGGGTATTCATACTATTTATCATGCGGCTGCTTACAAGCATGTTCCTATGGTAGAGGAAAATGCTGTAGAAGGAGTGTATAATAATGTTATCGGCACATATAATCTAGCACTTGCATCTGATGAAAATGATGCTGTAGAAAACTTTGTGCTTATCAGTACCGATAAAGCTGTTAGGCCTACGAATGTTATGGGTGCATCTAAGCGTTTTTCTGAACTTATATTACAAGCACTAAACAAGAAGAATAGCAGTAAGACTTGTTTCAGTATGGTTCGTTTTGGAAATGTTCTTGATTCTGCAGGCTCTGTTGTTCCACTATTCCGTTCTCAAATACAAAATGGTGGTCCGTTAACAGTTACTCACAGAGAAATAACTCGATATTTCATGTCAATCCCTGAAGCTGTTCAGTTGGTTATACAAGCAGGAGCAATGGCAAAAGGAGGAGATGTATTTGTGTTGGATATGGGAGAGCCAATAAGAATTTTAGATTTAGCTTATCGAATGGTACACTTAAGTGGATTAACTCCAATTGATGAAGAAAATCCGGATGGAGATATTAAGATAAAAGTCACTGGTTTGAGGCCGGGAGAGAAGCTGTATGAAGAGTTATTGATTGGAGACAATGTAGTGCAATCA
>MDTG01058787.1_pt1 | contig 18611 bp, 11 predicted proteins | sample 811421 | NCBI WGS metagenome assembly MDTG01 (sample SAMN05326645, study PRJNA326480) | marine metagenome | isolation source: seawater | place: Pacific Ocean: South East | collected 2011
CCATTGTCGTCCAGAGCTTATGGAATGCTTGTGAGGAGTCTGGGCATTCCCATCCGGAAGTCTCGACTTCGTTAATGGCAAGAGACGATGTGGCCTGGGCGTTACAACCGCATACGATGCTAAGCAATGCTGCACTGAGTATGAGTTCAGGGTTCATGTACGAGTGTGCGTTCTGCTTGTGTGTTTTGCCACAGTGTCCACTCGGCTTGAATGGATTGGCGGAATAGTTCAGCAATTTGCTTAGCTCCGGCTGGGGTAAAGTGAATGTGATCCGAGCTTGCAAGTGGAGGATCGGATTTCACCCATGCTGCCATGCTGCCTTCACCCCCCATCACTTCAAACACATCCCAATACAAAGCATTGTTGGCCAAGACTGCTTCTTTCAAGGCATCTCGGATTAGTGTAAGTTGGGGATAGGTTTCCATCAACACGCCTGCTTTTTGGGCCATATCCGACGGTCCGATAACGATAATTGGTTTTTGGGGTAGAAGTGATTGAAACAAGCGAATCTGCGATGTGAACCAGTCGGCATAGCGCTGTGCAGCTTCAGTGTTTGTGATGTAGGGAACTACATTGCCGCCATATTGTAACATGATCAACTCCGTGCGGATGGCTCCGAGCTGGCGACTGAATTGCTTTCGGTCCAGTTGACGGAAAACCGTTCCGGAGCTGCCGCGCATGGCGAGGTTGTGCACAACAATGCCTGAATCGGCCCACATGCCAATGCCATTGATTTCGGGGTAGCCCTTATCAAACTGTAATTCCAGCGATTCAAATGCCATCGAATCCAACGCATCGAGACGTAGGGAAAGGTGTTGAGCAAGGGTGTCGGGATTGATTATGACTGAAATGGTTTCGGATTCGTTAATTGTCAGTTGCATAGTAGTTGGTTCGATGACCTTTCCCAAGGCGAGGTGCAATTGGTTGAATGCGCGATTGCGCTTGTAACCTCTTGGCTGGGGTTCAAACCTTAAAGTGGCTGCTGTTTTCATGGAATCAGATCGGACATTATCAGGCTGAGCATAGGCAGCCATTAGACCGAAGCGATCGTGCTGAATGGTGGTGTCCCGCTTTCCAAAAAGCGCATACCTTCGCCAATCGCCGCTCCAAGATTGACGCATAGCCATGCTTGGAACGGGGGAAAGTGGAGATAGAAACCCGGGGCCGCTACCACCCCAAATGGACTGCCAAGCATTCCGTAAATGGCCGGTGATTCGGTCACCTTCAATTTGGGAATCACCATAGTGGAGCACGTGAATTGCAGGTTTCCGTTTCGCAGCATTTAAGGCAGCAAAAAAATTTCCCAAGGCATCAAATGCTTGAGAATTTCCCACGAGCTGCAGGTCCTTATGGAGAAAAGTATCGATGGCACCTCTGTCGTACTCCGAAACACGTTTCTCCGGTTCCATTCCTGTTGAGTATGCTGTGGACAATTCTGGACGTTGGGAGCTTGCAACCGTGGCAGGTATCGGAGGGGGGGATAGCAAATCGGCGGTTGAATCAACAGGGTCAATTTCCCTCATTGGAGCGGAGTATCCCTCTAAAATCATCCGCGCTTCTATCGGGGACATGGTTGCCACAGGCTGAACTGACTCGGTCCATCGCGGCCAGTCGGAAAAGATGTTTCCATGGGAATGTGGTCGTGCCATAAAGGCGAATATCCCCATCCAAACCGCTACAAAAAATATGATGGTTTTTCGAACGGGATGGAGGCTGTTACTCATGGTTGAATCGGAATGCACAGGAATTCACCAATACGAATGTAATGGCTGATTTCATTGATTTCCGCAATCCATTCAGGAGTTGTTCCGGGGTACCTTTTTGAAATGTTCCATAGTGTGTCACCGGACTTCACTTCGTGCATGTGACAAGTGTAAGCGATAGTATATGATGTTCCCTCAGCCTCTGCAATTATCTCTATCTCGCTGAGCGCTTTAGGGCTGATAGTGGTGCTTGATTCGGAACGGGTTTTCCATCGAGATGCAAGTGATTTGGGTAAGGTAAATTCGTAAGAATCCAAAGCAGAACAAGGTAATTCGATGCCAGTCCACCACGGTAAGAATTGAGTGAGAACGCTTGCTGAAAGGTTATGTTGATCCATCAAATCTTGCCTTGAGAGTTTCCCAGTGCATGTTATTCGTTCCCATTTGCTGAGAACGTCAAGCCAATCCAGTTGATGGTTTTGGAGTTCCATATTGACCATCATCCGACTGACCACTTTGAACATTGCTAACCATTCATCGAGTTCTTTGTCTGCCCCCGGCTGTCCATTCCACCTTGTCGCAAAAGACATGCCTTTTAGATAAGCCACTAACGTCCGATGGGGATCGTTGGGGAAGCGTCGCTGAAGCTTCTCTAGTTGGTTAATTGCCAACTCAGTCGAAGTCGCTGGCACGCCGCGTTCGTCAATGGTATCGTCAATTGTCGCGCCAATATCAGTTGCATGGGAGTTTTTATTGTACCAGAGCCCAGTTCGCACGTTTCCATGTTTCGCGGACTGATTCCATCCTGAAGTCATCGCGGGAATCCAACGAAATGACAATGGTAGTGTAGTGGATGCCCAAACTTCATCGATGACGGAGCTATGCAGGTCATGAAGAGCATTCAACTGTATGAGTCTTTTTCCCCGCTCAGCTAAAAGCAATTGCATGCAACGATTTTCCATTTCTCGATTGGCACCCCACGGTTGTAATGCAACCTCTAAGGGGTCTAAGGCCGGCACTGCTTTTTTTAGCTTGGGTATTTTTCCGTAAGCAAGCGGTACTTCTCTTTCAAAAGTTGTGAAATCTTCCAGGGTGCAACGATTGTCAAACATCCGTTTCCAAGTTTCCATTTCCATCTGCGCTTGGGTTTTGCTCGGGAGGATTGTGCACACGGTAAACATTGAAAACACCAATTTGAGGCGAGAAGCGCAGTAGTGATTTGGCGTTTGAAAGGACATGCCTTAAAGGTATTTCATGATAGTTAATTGTCTTTGAATTGAATAAACCGGTGGACCTATTAGTTATATAACCAGATAAATAGATGTATTATTTCTATGAAACTTTTGATTTGAATTATCATTCTGCTATATTTGAGTTAGGTCAATGAACTAAAAGTTCTAGGAGGACCTAGTTGTGAATCGTAGTGAAGCATCTGCAACGGCAGGTGCTTCACTTTTTACATCTACCCATGAAGAACAATTAGCTCCGATATCCAGTTCTGGAATTATGAAAATGCACAGATTGGAAACGGAACAATGGTTGTCTCTGAGCATCCAAAAGGCGTGGGATTTTTTTAGCATGCCAGAAAACTTGGATCGCATAACACCACCGGATATGTCGTTCGAGATTCTATCCGGGGCTAGCGAAAGAACATTCGCAGGCCAAATCATAACATACAAAATCCGACCCCTCATGAACATACCAATGCGTTGGGTCACAGAGATTACGCAATCAGAAGAAGGGAAGTACTTCATTGATGAGCAGCGATTTGGCCCTTACAAATTTTGGCATCACCTTCATCGATTCACGGAAAAGGACGGAGGGGTATTGATGGAGGATACTTTACATTATGCTCTACCAGGTGGATTTTTTGGCGAACTGGGAGGAGGATTTGTACACAAAAAAGTAAGGAACATTTTCGAATTCCGGGAGCGGGAACTAAACCGGATTTTCCCGCATTAATGGTCAGTGGCACAGCACATTCGCTGCCCAAGCGGCCATGAGCAAATTTGGTTTCGCTTTGGCTTCGAAGCCTAAGGATGCAATATAACCTGCTGAAGCGTTGATTAATTTATTCGATGGGTACTGTGGGTCCGAATTGAAGTCCAAATCAATTTGTTTCACTCGGACATCACATTCTGATAAGATCAAATTGGCCAACGCAACTGATCGCTCCGTTTCGCCCCATAGTTTCGTCCACAAATCTGAGATTTTCGGGACACGTTCTCGGCGGTAAATAACATGGGCTCCGTTGTTCAAGTATCGGAATACTACCGTGGTGACGTAAACCGTGTATCGCTTGTAGTTTTGGCTGTCGCATCCCACATGGATATCGACGTTTTGTTCTGAGCACATTGTTCCAATGTAGTTGCATACGTCATGTTCGACATGCCCTCCCATTACTTTAAACTTTCGGTCCTTCCGATGCATGCACCTAATTTAGAACTCAAAATGCAGGACGGAACGTCCAGCCATTAATTGTCTTCCGTTTTTGTTCACACCTTCGAAATGAGATTGAATGGCTCTCCTTTGGTCAAGACTCAAGTGCCTTTTCGATGAGATACTGGATGTGTCCTCGGTGTGCCAGAGTCAATCCGTCGGGTGATGATGCGTTCTTCTGGTAGCGCTGAATCTTTTTCAAAGTAGCCAATGCCATGGTTTGTGCCACTGTATCGTAATTTTTTTCAGGATTGAGAATTGCAATCAGCCGATTGATGTATTCGATTTGAAGTTGTTGCCTGACTGTGTTTACTGAGCTGCGTAAGTCTGCCTTAAATATGGCGTCAGTTAAATCATCGACATATTCGTCAATGTGGTAGGTGTTTCCATATTCTGATGCGTCGGTGATGCGTTGTAAAACGCGTGGATGCAACAAGTGGTTGAGAGCATTTCGCTGCGCGGCTTCAAGGCGCGCGTGAATTTTGGGGTCTTCAGGTTGTGAGTAAAAACCAAAACCGCGACGTTGGCTTTGAAGGTAACCGTAAACAGACGCTGCAGCTTCAAATGCATTGGGCGCAAAGCCGTACTTCTCTAGCGCCGTCATTGCTGACAGTTGATCGGCTTCAGAAACCGGTTGCAAAGGCGCCTCGGTTTGCTGAGACGGTCGAGCGCGGTTATAGCGTACCCCACCGATTTGGCGCGTCATGACACCTAGTTGGGTAATGTACTCTCCGGTCAAGGTTAAGTAGGCTCTTCTTACTTCGTGGTAGCTATCTTGATTTTCACCCGCGTACTCAGAAATGATTTCAGGCAACAAGTCATTAATGAGTTCACAACGTTCGCTAGCATAAGCCACGGGATCACTCGACAAATCATAAATGTTAACATCCGGGTTCATTCCGCCGCCAGGCCGTCTCATATCATCCGCATCATTTCCGAATTTTAAATCTGGTTCTACCGAACGGCTTAGTATGCTTTCCAAGCGCGTGGCTTCGGCATCGGGATCCTCGAGTCCCGCAGAGTAACCATATTCTATGACCCACTTGTCGTAAGGGCCGGGTGCATCATCGAAGAATTTTGTCTGGTCTTCTTTGTTACGTGCGAAATTGATTGAGGGGTAATCCATCACGCTATTGGACATACCCTTCGAATTAACAGCTTCGGTATCTTTCAGTCCTTCGGGCGTTTGCATAGTTGAGCCTGCCATATTATGGCTCAATCCAAGTGTGTGGCCAACTTCGTGCAACACTAGCCGGTGTAGAGTTTCACGAGTAAATTTTTCTTGCTCATCGCTTCCAAATGACCGTGCGCGCAGCGCAGCCAAACCAAACAGCGTTTGCTGCGCATGAATGGCCCCAGCATCGCAGCGGTGTACCCACTCGGCATAACGTGCTCTCGAACTATTAGGAGCTGCTTTTTCATCCGCCATGCTATCAAACCCGGCATTTTGGAACACTTCTGAACGCCATAACCGCCCTGCCATACCGCTCCACTCCAGCATGATGTCCGCACCGAGGATTTCTCCTGTTCTCGGGTTGACGAAACTAGGGCCGTATCCGCTATAACGAGGGTTGGGAGATGAAGTCCAGCGCAGCACGTTGTAGCGGATGTCACCGGCGTCCCAATCTGCTGTGTCCGGCTGTAATTTCACGACTACAGCGTTGGAGAATCCAAGCGGTTCGAAGGCTAGGTTCCATTTTTCAACTCCGGTCTTAATGTATTCACGGAATTCATACGGAGTGGTGTTCTCAATCCACCACGTGATGGGCTCCAAGGGTTCAGAGACATCTGCGGCAGGGTCCTTTTTCTCTAAACGCCAGCGGTGGATCATGTCCCGCCAAGGCGTCGAAGAAGTGGTAGTCATATGCTCCGTTTGCGTGGTGAAATAGCCCACGCGCGCATCGTCGGGACGCGGCCTAAATCCATCTTCCGGCATGTTGAGCAGACTATGCTGGTAACGTACAGTGATGAAGCGCGCATCTTCGAGCGCTGCGCCCCCGGTCTTCGGCGCCGGATTGTCATAAACATAATCCACAATGACTTCGGTGTTCTCCGGGTAGTTGTTGATGCTGTGGAACTTGGTCTTTTCACGTGAAAGTTTTCCCAAAACGTTTTCACCCGGGCGACGGGAGGGACGCTTGATCATTTCGAAGTCCTCTTTCAAGAACAGCGCATCACCCGAAATGAGGTGAACGGTTTTGGATGAATCCTGTCCTTCAATTTTCAAGCTCGCCAAAATGGGCGTGTTGACGTTAGCACCCGAGGCTTTGGACAATGGCGAGTCAAGGTCAAAGTAATAATTGGTGTTTTCAGCGTGAAGTTCGATGCGGTCGAAATGCTTGTGAAAGGAAATGACTTTACTATTGCGGTAGCTGCCGCGGGTGTAGCCACTCTCAGCCACGCCGTCGTCGACGTGCGAAAAGTAAATAAACTCACGTTCCATCATGGAGTCGGGGATGGCCACGTAATTGCTCCCTTTGACTGTATCGGAGTAAAGCGTAAATAGGCCGTTTAGCGTTGCGCAGTTTTTGACTACTTCGTCAATGGTCTTGATGGCGTCCTTGTCCGGGCGTTCTTTGGGGGCCTCAGTTTTGGCTTTTTTCTTCGATTTCTTGCCGCGTTGGGCGTAGGCTTCGGTGGCGAACATTGCAGTCATTAGGCCAGCGCAGAGCAGGCCCACGGTCGGGATGGAAAACTTCCTCATTGGGATATCAAGTAAAGATCAGGTCGTATGCTAAGATAGGGGCGCCGCCTGCGACTTTTACTTAAAACCGCGGTCTGATTTGATTTGTTCGTACGCTGATTGAATGGCATCAAAACGCTCGCGGGCTTGTTTTTTGTGCGCTTCACCCAAGTCTAGCACTTTGTCAGGATGGAACTTCACCGCGAGCCTTCGGTAGGCTTTCTTTACCTCTGAATCCGTTGCTTTAGGGTGGATTTCCAGCACTTTGTACGGGTCAGGTGAACCCGCGTTGAAGAGCTCCTCGATACTGGAGAGATCGGCTGCTGAGATAGCCATCCAACCAGCAATCTGACGGATAATAGTGATTTCATTTGTGTGAATTTGGCCATCCGACTTGGCAATTCCGTAGAGGTATTGGATGAGAAGCCGTCGCTTGGCGACGTCCATGTGCCGTCGAATTTGCTCAGTGACTTCCCGGGTGTTGATCGGTTGGTTCAGAACGTCCCGGAGCATCAAGGTAAGTTGATCCGCCTGCCGAGCGCCGAAGTTATTTCTTAGGAAGTCCTTGACGAAGTCGAGCTCAGACTTGAGTACCCGATTATCCGCCTTCATGACGGCGGCACTCAAAACAAGTAGCGCTAGGCTGAAATCACCCGGACGCGTTTGGGGTCGTGTGGCATGCGGCGTACCTTCAACGGAAAGGCTCTTGTCCGAGAACATCTTGCCAAACGTATAACCCAAGATGCCACCTATTGGGCCGCCTAAAGCCCAACCGATAGCACCTCCGATCCACGCGCCGTATCGGCTCACGCGAGTTCTGCGTAACCCTTCTCGATAAAGGAAGTTAGTTCTTCACCTTCCAACAATCCCTGCGACAAACGGGCGAGGTCACCTGCTTTTTTGGCCAGTACCTTCCGCGCCGCTTCGTCCTTTTCGGACAAGATAGTTTGTACGAAAGGGTGGTTGGCGTTAACAGCGACGTCGTAGCTGTCCGGCATGTTGCCGAACATCTGGAACCCGCCACCACCAACGGCCTGCTGCTCTTTCATGCGCCGCATGAACTCTGAACGGGTAATCGTTATGGGGGCTGCAGTGGGAGACATCGACACAAATTTCACCTTGTAGGACTCACCGGGGAAGGCGCTTTCGATGACAGGCTTGACTTCTTCCTCTTGCTTTTCGTCCAGAGCGCTGGTTGTAGCTTCTTCTGTCTCGATGAGGTTATCGATGACGTCCGAGTCGACGCGCTTAAATTGGACATCGGGGTAGGTTTCTTCCAACTTCTGAACCATATGAGAAGCCAAAGGACCCTCCATCACGAGCACCTTGTACCCGCGTTCTAAAGCAGGAGCTATGAAGCCGTGTTGGTTGGTTTTATCGGCGGTATAAGGGAGGACAATTTTGCCGTTTTTGTCCTTTTGGGTTTCACCTACCGCTTCAATCAACTCCTCGTAGGTCATGCACGCGCCGGAAGTTTCTTTAAAGAGCATGAATTTTTTGGCGCGTTCCAGGAACTTCTCATCAGTAAGCATACCGTACTCAATAAAAATGCGCAAATCGTCCCACTGGGCTGCAAACGATTCACGGTCTTTTTTGAACATGGAGTTCAACTTGTCTGAAACTTTCTTGGAGATGTGGCCACTGATTTTTTTGACGTTCGCGTCTTCTTGGAGGTAGGAACGTGAGACGTTCAATGGAATGTCTGGGGAATCAATAACACCGTGCAGGAGCGTGAGGAAATCAGGAACAATATTCTCCACGTTGTCTGTGATGAAAACCTGGTTTGAATACAGGTGGATTTTGTCCCGTCGCAATTCCATTTCCTTCTTCAACTGTGGGAAGTAGAGGATTCCCGTGAGGTTGAAAGGGAAGTCTACATTTAAGTGAATGTGAAACAGTGGATCTTCGAAATTCATTGGGTACAAATCCTTGTAGAATTCCGCGTAGTCTTTGTCCTTCAGCTTGGCAGGTGCCTTGCTCCACAAAGGGGTGGTGGTGTTGACCACACGTGGGACGGTGGATTCTATCTTCTTGACGTTTCCATTCTCGTCTTTCTCTCCTGAGGGATCATCGTTCCACTCGGACTTGGTGCCGTGGATAATCTCCACCGGCATGAACTTGCAGTACTTGGTAAGAATACCTTGGATACGGGCATCGTCGAGAAACTCTGCGCTATCGTCGGCAATATGTAGTACGATGTCTGTGCCGCGCTCGGGCTTTTCAGTTGCTTCGATAGAGTACTCTGGCGAACCGTCACAGCTCCATTTTACTGGAGTGGCGTCTTCGCGTTGGCTCCAGGTGACGATGTCGACCTGCTTGGCTACCATGAAGGCCGAATAGAATCCGAGCCCGAAGTGACCAATGATGGCTGTTTTGGCCTCTTCGCCTTGGTACTTGTCGAGGAATTCCGTGGCGCCTGAGAAAGCGATTTGGTTAATGTACTTGTTGACCTCCTCTTCCGTCATCCCGATGCCGCGGTCTCGGATGGTTAGCGTTTTCGCTGCTTCGTCTCGGACCACCTCGATGGAGTTATTTCCTTCAGTTGTGGGAATTTCACCCAGTTTGGCCAGAGTATTGCGTTTCTGGGTCGCATCGACCGCGTTTGAAACCAATTCTCTCAGAAAGATTTCGTGATCGCTGTACAGGAATTTCTTGATGATTGGAAAAATATTTTCCGTTTGGACGTTAATGTTTCCAGTTGCCATGATTATGGATTTATTTAACTGCAGTGAACAAGGTTCAAGCCAAGCGCCATTCGCGTTCAATTTTCTGCCATTCTGACCCGTTGACCCGTCTTTTGCGGAATCCGATACGCCGCAATGTCACTCTCTTTTGACATGAAACCCTAACTTACCACCTGAATTTCTGCCAAATCTGCCGCCATGACGTTGTACCATCGTTTTTCAATTACTGCTCTGCTTTGTAGCCTCACTTTCCTTTCTTCGGCTCAGTCCAGCTCGATTGAGGACCCAGATTGGTCGGTATTGATGCAGAAGGAGGATGCTTCTCCTGATGAAATTCGCGCACTATTTGAGGCACATTGGGAAGGCCGGGAACGCATCAAAGGCTCTGGATATAAGCAAGTCGAACGGTGGTTGCATTTGATGGACGGTCGCACGGACAACCAAGGCCAGGTTTTGACTAGCGAGCATACGATTGATGCACACCGCCAAATCGAACAGTGGCGAACAGAAGGCCGCTCGCTGGAGGGTAATTGGCAGGTCTGTGGGCCTACTTTGGACGATATCACCACTCGGGATAACATCCGCGGTGTTGGGCGCATGAACGCATTGGCCTTTCATCCGGTGAATCCATCCATCATTTTCGCGGGTGCGCCCGCTGGCGGGTTATGGCGCTCATACGACGGTGGTGCCAATTGGGAAACGAATACCGATGATTTCCCCACACTCGGGGTTAGTGCTATTGCTTTTGCACCTGCAGATCCTGCAATCATTTATATCGGAACCGGTGACCGCGACGCTTCCGACAGCCCGGGAATGGGGGTGATGAAGTCCCTTGATAGTGGACTGACTTGGGAATTTGCCAACATTGGGATCAGCGAGTATGTCGTGGGTGATCTTGCTGTTCACCCTGCAAATACCGACCAAGTGGTGGCCGCTACAAGCAATGGCATTTTCAAAACAACGGATGGCGGTGGGACGTGGTACCAGGTTTCTAACAACACCCAGAATTACAAGGATATCGCGGTGCACCCCACCAACCCCGATATCATCTATTGTACTGGTCAGGGTCGGTTTTGGCGCAGCGAGGATGCAGGCGAGGATTGGGATTATATTAACGATGGCATAGTGCCCAGTACCCGTATGGTGATTGCCGTGACACCTGCTGCCCCCGAAAACGTGTACGTCCTATCAGCAGGCACTTACGAGTACCGTGCCTTCTACAAATCAGAGGATTCAGGATTAAATTTTGTGGAAATGAGCGACAGCCCCAACATCTTGGGCTGGAGTGCGTCGGGCGATTCCGACGGTGGACAAGCGTGGTACGACTTGGCACTCGAAGCGGATCCATTAGTGGTCGATCGGGTTTACGCAGGCGGCATCCGAATGAAACGTTCTGACGATGCCGGTGCGACCTGGATGGACGTACAAGACAGCTACCTGCACGTTGACCAGCATGCCTTGGTGGCCAATCCTCACACGGACGAAGTATGGTTGGCAAACGATGGAGGCATCTATCGCTACGAGGACAACATCCAATGGCAAGACATGAGTCATGGTATTGTGACCGGCGAGATTTACAAAATCGGTCAGAGTCCATTCGACGGCAACCATGCCATGAATGGCTACCAAGATAACGGCACTTACCTTTTCAACGGAGTCCAGTGGTCACGTGGCAGCGGCGGGGATGGCTTTGAGTGCATTTATGATCCCAACGATCCAGACTGGTTCTTCTCCAGTTCGCAATATGGACGCATCTACCGGACCGGGCCGGGCATCCAGTCGCAAACGATTGTAGCCAATGGAACGCTTGGTATTAACGAAGGGGGTGCATGGTCGACGCCGTTCACTGTGTCCGCCGAGGATTCTGAAACGATGTATGTGGGCCTATTGAATGTCTGGCGTTCCATGAATGTAAAACACCCCGTCAAAGACAGCATTGTTTGGGAAAAAATAAGTGCTGAGCTTGGTGGGAACGACGCGAACACAATGCGCGTAGTGCACCGCGATTCCAATAATGAAAATCGGTTGTACGCCACTGAATCGACGCGCAAGTTCTTCCGATGCGACAACGCATTAGCAGATGTGGATAGCGTTGCGTGGCACGACCTTTCCAATAATCTTCCCTTAAGCGCTCAGCCTGTGCTGGCCATTGAGACGGTACACGGCGAGGATAGCACGGTGTACATCTCTTTCAATTACAAGGTTTGGAAGTCCACAGATTTGGGCGAAGATTGGACCGAAATGGAAGGTGATTTACCTGCTTTGCCTATCAATACGTTGGTTTACGATACCACCGGAACAGGCGGACTTTATGCGGGGACGGACATGGGCGTGTACTATTGGAGTAATTCGGATTCTACTTGGATGGATTTTTCAAACGGATTGCCGGCCACCGTTCGCGTGACTGAGTTGGAGCTCTACCCGGGTACCAGCGTCAACGATCCGCAGCGCTTGCGTGCAGGAACCTATGGCCGCGGCATGTGGGAGACAGATTCATACGGTAATCCAGTTGGATTTCCGGCCATTGCCTTCTTGGAACCGTCCGCGGGAGAGACGTCCATCTATGGAGATGCACAAGTACAACTGGCTTTCCGACGCAACCTACAAGCGGTGGAGATGGCTGATTTGACGGCCGATGATATTGCCGTTACCAACGCTACGGTGGAAAACCTGATACCCAATGCTTCGGGGTATGAAGTAACTGTAGTGCCGGAAGAATACGGTCCTGTCGCGTTGGTTGTTCCCGATGAAATAGCGGTTGAAGTCGGTGGATTTGAATTACCTAATTTGGGTTCAGACACCTTGCTGTTGGTCTACCATCCAGTACCACTCGACTTTGGCCCTTGGGGACCTGGGGGTGTGGGTAACGAGAATGATTTGTCAATCTGGCTGCGCGCGGATCATGGCACTTACGGTGCATCGGGTGAAGAAGTGGGGTACGGCGAGGCCGTGTACGAGTGGCGAGACGTGCTTTCGGGCAATTTTAGTTCGGCCTACCAAGACAATGGAGAAGCTGCACCGTTGGCCACGGAAGACGGGCTCAATGGCCTCCCCGCCTTGAAGTTTGATGGCGACAACGACTGTGTGGTGGCACCCACCGTAGAAATGAAGCGGGACATATCAGCCTTCAGTGTGGCCCGGGGCGTTGAAACGGCTTGGAATGACCACGGTTGGATAGCCAGTGCTCGGCACGATAACGGCTTCATATTGCACCCTTGGAAAGACCAAAGCAGTTATCAATCCGTGGTCATTGATCAAGAAGGTAACTACGCAGAAGCCACGCCGTTATGGATTGTTGACGCATCATTGCCACAATTTTATGGTGTGATTTACGGACAATCCGACTGGGACCAGCAATTTTACACCATCGTGAACGATACCCGATTGCCGTTCCCTGGTTCAAACATCGGGTTGCGCGACGACTCAGACTTTGTTGAAGTGCGGTACGGATGGGACTTCGATGATCGTTTTGGCGAAGGATTTATCTCTGAGCATTTCATCTATGGACGGCGGTTGTTTGAATCGCACCGCACCATCGTGTCCAATTACATCGCCGCGCGCTACGGAATCAATCTAGGCAACGTTCAACATTACTTTCGAGATCAGTATCCTGAAGACGTCGCGGGCATTGGCCGCGAAAGTGAGTGGGATCAGCACCTTGATGCACAAGGAATCGGTTCCGTGCGTATTAGTGATCCGTCAAATCTGCAGGATGGCGAATACTTTTTCTGGGGCCACGACGGCGGATCAGTTGAGGTGGTGACAGCCTTTCCGTTTCAATCAGAGCGACTCGAACGTATTTGGGCCTGTGAAGCAGTTGGTGACGTGGGCACCGTGAACTTCCGCGTTCAAGACGCGGGAGTTGCTGAACTGTTCATGTCCGGAAGCATCGGACTGATTGTAGCGGAAGGGGATGAGTTCAGTATTTTAAATCAGCCTGATTTTTATCCGTTGCAGAACCAAGGTCAGTATTGGTCAACCGAAGTGGATCTGCCCGAACATGGCGTGTTCACCATTGGATTTGCACCTGTTATGCGCGTCGATGAGTCCTTGGCGGAAGCCGATTGGCAGGTGTACCCGAATCCGGCAAACGACCTACTGAACATCTCTTCGCGGTTCATCGAGACCGCAGGGGTTCAGTGCAGCGTAGTGGACCTGTCCGGCCGAGTTATTGCAGCGTGGCCGTGGTCCGGCGGTCAGCGTATGACTGTGGACGTCTCGGCATGGCCGAGTGGCGTTTACGTCGTGGAATTCGAAAAGGAAGGATTGCGCCACGCCCTTCCCTTCATGAAGCAGTAAAGCGCGGGTCAATCGACCAGTAGTCGGACCGTTGATACCTGACCCAAAGGCGTCAAACTCTGAATCGTGTAGGTGCCCGCAGCCCAAGCCTCAGAGGGGAGTTGTGCTTGATTTCCAGCGCCCAAGAAGAAAGTGTGGATGCTTCGACCAGTGACATCTAACACACGAAACTCCGCCGCCTCGGTACCGTTTTGGATCCAAGCGGAACCGGCAGTTGGGTTGGGGTAGGTGAAAAAACTTTGCGCTGGTGTTTCGGTTTCGGATACATTGACTGCAGGTCCAAATCGATAAACTGTACCCTCGACCGGTATTCCAAATAAATTAGCGTCCGAGTAATTCCACTGGTAAAAGTCGTCGGTCAAGGTCCAATCCGGCGTATCCGCGTTGCCACTAGCTGTATAGAATGTGCCCGTGTAATAATCATAGTCGAACCCAAGGATAATGCCTGACGTTAAGAATTCGAGTTCCAATGAATCAACGGAGATGGTGTTCGAACCAAAATGGTATTCGATGATGCCGCCACTTTCGTAAATCCAAATTTGAAAACTGAGGCGTGCAGTGGTCGTGCCAAAGCTTACAATCTCGTCAAAGAGGCCACATTTGTCCCACTCCACCTTCAAAATGCGGTTGGGCGATTCCCCGGTTACTTGGTACTGAATGCTGCTGAATTCTTCCGCCTCCACTGCTCCAATATCCATGACATCCAAGCTGATTGGCCAGAGGATGTTCAGTAGGCCATTCTCGGTGGTGTTCATGAGCAATTCTCCCGTACCGCCGATCATTAAAATCCCGCCCGAGTTGTTCCCATCGAGGTCAATCGAAAAGTCCAGTGGGATTTGGATTTCGGGATCATCCCATCCTACTTCAATCCCTAGCGAAGTGGGGTTATCCAAGGGCATGTAGAACTCGTTGAGTACCGTTGCGCTGTAGGGGAATTGGCTGTGAGCTGCTACAAAGAAGGTCAGCGCAGTAATGAGGAGTAAGGGCTTGTTCATGACTTAGAAGTTTGGACGTAGCAGCGACTTGGAGTAGAATTCGTCGATGACTCGAACCACTTCATCTGAGGAATCAACGACATGGAATAATTCTGGATCTCCTGGGCTTATTGTTTCGTATCCGTTAGCAAGGGTATTTTTCATCCAATCTACAAGGCCGGCCCAAAATTTTGAATCATACAAAATGATGGGTACTGGATCCACCTTCGCCGTCTGCACAAGGGTTAAAGCTTCGAACAATTCGTCCAATGTTCCAAATCCCCCCGGCATGACAACGAAACCTTGGGAATACTTTACAAACATGACTTTACGAACGAAAAAGTAATCGAAGTCAATGCTTTTGTCTGGATCGATGTATGGGTTATTGTGTTGCTCAAATGGCAATTCTATGTTGAGGCCAACAGATGTTCCTCCGACATCGAAGGCTCCGCGGTTAGCGGCTTCCATCACACCGGGACCTCCGCCCGTGATGACACCATATCCCCGTGCACTGAGTTGACGTGCGACTTCTCGTGCTTGTTCGTAGACCGCTGAGCCTTCAGCCATCCGCGCCGACCCGTAGATACTTACACAGGGTCCAATGCGCTGCAAGGTTTCAAACCCTTGAACGAATTCTCCCATGATTTTGAAAATGGACCAACTATCATTGGTCTTTATTTCGTTCCAATCCCGTTGCTTAAGACCTTTCTTCATGCGTTGTTTTTACGTCGCTAAAATAGCACGTAAAAACGGGCCGGTTGCGCTGTCTAAGTTGGCAGCGACCTCTTCGGGTGTGCCGGTGGCAACAATTCTTCCGCCATGTTGACCGCCCGCGGGACCGAGGTCGATGAGGTAATCTGCAACCTTGAGAACGTCAATGTTATGTTCAATGACGAGAACTGTATTGCCTTGATCAACCAAGCGCTGAAGTACATTAATCAGCATTTGAATATCTTGAAAATGAAGCCCGGTGGTGGGTTCGTCCAGCACGTAGAACGTTCTACCAGTGCTGACTCGAGCCAATTCTGTGGCGAGCTTCACACGTTGGGCCTCGCCGCCGGACAGTGTGGTCGATTGCTGTCCCAAAGTGATGTAGCCTAATCCAACATCTTGGAGTGTTTTGGCAATACGCTTAAGCTTTGGAAAGGAATCAAAAAATTCAACTGCCTCATTTACAGTCATACCCAATACGTCGGATATGGACTTACTTCGGTAACGAACTTCAAGAGTTTCGCGGTTGTAGCGCTTTCCCTTGCAAGCCTCACATTCTACATGAACGTCAGGCAGGAAATTCATCTCTACTGTTTTGATTCCAGCACCCTTACATTCTTCGCATCGGCCACCTGCCACATTGAAGCTGAACCTGCCGGGTTTGTAGCCGCGAATGGCCGCCTCGGGTAGTTTGGTGAACAGCGTTCGGATTTCGTTGAAGATGCCAGTGTACGTTGCGGGGTTGCTTCGTGGTGTCCGGCCGATGGGACTTTGGTTGATGGCAATGACCTTATCCAGATGCTGTAAGCCATTTAGTTTCTTATATGGCAGAGGGGTTTTAGTTTCCTCAAAATAGTAATTATGAAGTGCTGGATACAAGGTTTGGTTAATCAGGGAGCTTTTACCGCTGCCACTGATTCCACTGATGCAGGTGAAGGTTCCTAAGGGTATTATTAGGTCTAAATTTTGCAGATTGTGACCGCGTGCTCCAATGAGTTTGAGTTTGGGGCTTCTACTGGTTTTCCTTCGCTTGGGAATAGCAATGGATTTGGTTTTATTGAGATAGTTCGCAGTGCTGCTGTCCCTTCCGAGATGGGAGGAAGGTGGACCTTGAGCCACCACATACCCCCCGTGTATGCCTGCCCCCGGTCCAATGTCGATGAGGTGGTCGGCCTGAAGCATCATTTCTTCGTCGTGTTCGATTACAATCACAGAATTACCGGCATCACGAAGCGCTTGCAAACTCTTGATAAGACGCTTATTGTCTTGTTGGTGCAAACCGATGCTAGGCTCATCCAAGATGTACAGGACCTCAGTCAATCGGCTTCCAATTTGCGTTGCGAGGCGAATGCGCTGTGCCTCACCGCCAGAAAGCGTGCGTGCGGATCGGTCTAGAGCCAAGTAGTCCAAGCCCACGTCTACCAGGAAGCCCAAGCGAGCATTTACTTCCTTGAGAGGCTCTTGAAGAATGATCCGCTGCTTGTTAGTGAGTTCACTATCCAAGGATTGAAACCATTTCGAGAGTGTGGCGAGATCCATTTGCCCTAATTCTGCGATGTTCTTACCTCCTAGTTTGAATTGCAGGCTGATGGGTTTAAGCCGGGTTCCCCCGCACGAAGAGCAAGTTTTCTTTTGCATAAAACGGCGAGCCCATCGGCGAAGTGGAATGGATTTACTGCGTTCAGCTGCCGATTCGATGGTTGCAATGACTCCCTCCCAATTGATATGGCTGCCCGATGTGCCAGCCCTGCCAGGCACCCAAATGTGCTCTTTCGAACCATACAGTATTTCACCTATGACTTCAGGGGATAGTTCTTTTATGGGTGTTTTAAGGGTATCACCAGATGCATCTAGCAAAGCTTGGATGACTTGGATGGTTCGGTTGCCTTTGATTTCGCCTAATGGAGCGATGCCGCCTTTTTGGATGCTTTTATTTTTGTCAGGAATGATCAAGGATAATTCCACTTCGGCAATTTCACCAAGCCCATTGCATTGCGGACAGGCACCGTATGGGGAGTTGAATGAAAAAAGATTTGGCTCAGGGTCGGGGTATGCGTCTCCTGTGCTCGGGCACATTAGATTCCGACTAAAATGCCGGACTGCGGAATCATCGTGGACCTGGACACCCATATTTCCTTTGCCTAGATTCAATGCGGTCTTAATAGACCGGAGCAGGCGTTCTTCATCGTCGAGACGAACTTCGATTCGGTCGATGACAACTTCAATGTCGTGGACCTTGTAGCGATCGAGGCGCATGCCGGGTTCGAGTTCAAGGAGTACACCATCGACTCGGGCCCGCACATACCCCTGTTTCATGACGGACTCAAATAATTCGCGGTAGTGGCCTTTTCGACCTTTTACTAAGGGAGCAAGTAATAAAATACGCTGACCTTGGTAGTCTTGAAGGATTCGATTCAAGATTTCCTCGTCTGTGAATCTGATCATGGCTTCACCCGTTTGCATGCTGAATGCATCTGAGGCTCGCGCGAAAATCAATCTTAAAAAATCATGTACTTCTGTGATAGTTCCGACGGTCGAGCGCGGATTTTTGGAAATGGTCTTTTGCTCGATGCTTATGACCGGACTCAAGCCGGTAATTTGATCGACCTTAGGCCGCTCTAATCCCCCAAGAAATTGGCGGGCATAGGCAGAGAATGTCTCCAAATAGCGGCGCTGGCCTTCGGCATACAAGGTGTCGAACGCCAAACTTGATTTGCCACTCCCGCTGACACCTGTAATTACGACCAATTGATTCCGCGGAATGGTGATGGAAATGTCTTTGAGGTTGTGTTCTCTCGCACCCTCAACACGAATTTCTCCTTCGTTAGCAAATCCGGTGCTATTAGGTGCCTGTGCATTACCCATGGGTAGCCAACAAATCCTTTAATCCTGTGTTCAATCCGCCTCAGCCTCTGACAATCGCTTGATCCGGAAGCCCAAAGCCGCAACGGTTAAAGTCATCATCGGACTAAGCCAGTTGAATATGCAATAGGGCAAGTACGCCCAAGTAGCTACTCCTAAGATTCCACTTTGAGCGACCCCGCAGGTATTCCAGGGAATCAGTACGCTTGTCACTGTACCGCTGTCTTCCAAAGTGCGGCTGAGATTTTCTGGTGCC
>MDTG01424228.1_pt1 | contig 18611 bp, 15 predicted proteins | sample 811421 | NCBI WGS metagenome assembly MDTG01 (sample SAMN05326645, study PRJNA326480) | marine metagenome | isolation source: seawater | place: Pacific Ocean: South East | collected 2011
GTCCGGCTCTGGGCACCACCTTAATATTATGAAAAAAAAGTGGTTAATTGCTTCATTTAAGATTAACGAAGTCAAAAGAGTTGAAGTAAATCTAAGAAATCAAAAATTCGAATATTATCTTCCTAAAATAATAACAAAAAAGATTAATTCTGAACCTAAGGAAGAAATCCTCTTTCCCGGCTATATTTTTGTCAATACTAATTCTGAGAATTACTCAGCTCTTAAATATACATTAGGTATAAAAAATATTATAAAATTTGGAAACAATGTCTCCTACATCTCTGACAAGGAAATTGAAGCAATGCAAATGGTAGAGAAAACATCAAAAATTGATCCAGTAATCTCACAAATACAAGTAGGTCAAGATGTCATGATTGCAAAAGGTTCTTTAGCAGGAAGTATCGTTAAAGTTTGCTCGCTTTCTTCAAAACATCGAGTTAGTGTCCTTCTTTCGTTTCTTGGCTCTGTAAGAAGAGTTACTATCCCAGAAAAAGACCTTATATTTTAGAATATATTGACTAAAAAAACACATAATAATATAATTGTTCAAATCTTGAACGGCACTAATTAAAAATTCATTTTAATAACTAGCCCGTGCGGTAGCCGTGTAACCTAATTATTTTTTGATACACAAATCACTAGTGATAAATTACCAATCTCATGAGAAAAGACCAAATTATTACTGAAGATCAATTAGATCTTATGCATATCATTGAGAATGATGGCAGTTCATCTCAAAGACAAATAGCTAAAAATTCAGGCTTAAGTGTAGGAAAGGTCAATTATTGTCTTAAGGCATTGATAGATATTGGGTTTATTAAAATGCGTAACTTTAGTAATTCAAATAAAAAATTAAATTATGCATATGTTCTAACGCCAAAAGGTATAAAAGAAAAAACAACTATAACAAAGCAATTTATTATCAAAAAGAAACAAGAATACGATAAACTTAATTCATACGTTAATAAAAAATAATTTTTTATGCAAGAAGAACAGACCAATAGACATGCCAATGGTTATGATGATGAAATTGATCTACGAGAACTTTTTTATGTTCTATTGGAGGGAAAATGGATTATTGTTTCTCTTACCACTTTTGCATCAATTATTGGTGTTATTTTAAGTCTACTTTTACCTAATATATACGAATCTAGAGCTTTACTTGCTCCTGTTAATCCATCTAGTGGTATTTCTGGAGCTCTTGGAAGTTATAGTGGCATTGCGGGGCTTGCTGGGATAAGTCTCCCTACTGGTGGTGATGAGGGTAATTCTGCAAAAGCAATACAAAAGATTAGCTCTCTGAGTTTTTTTGAGAACCATATTCTGGTAAATATTCATCTACCTGATCTTATGGCCCTTAAATCTTGGAACTCTAAAACAAATAGTCTAGTTTTTGATGATGATATTTACGACACGAAGAACAAAACTTGGATCAGAGACTATTCTTATCCTCAGCAACAAATACCAAGCGCTCAAGAAAGCTTTCAAGTATTCAAATCCGAACATCTACTTTTAAGTGAAGATAAAAAATCTGGTTTTATCACCCTGTCTATTAAACATCAATCACCATTCATAGCAAGGCAATGGGTTGAGTTAGTTGTTAATGAAATTAATGCTTTTTATAGACAAAAAGATAAATTAGAGTCAGAAAAGGCTGTTAGTTATCTTAATCAACAAATTTCAATGACTAGCTTATCTGAAATTAAGGAAGTTCTAGCACAGCTATTGCAAGAAGAAACTAAAAAATTAACCCTTATTGAAGCCAATGACTATTACGTCTTTGATTATATTGATCCTCCTGCGGTAATGGAAAAAAAATCAGAGCCTAACAGGGCTTTAATATGGATCTTAAGTGCTCTATTTGGTGGAATGCTAAGTGTTGTTTTAGTTTTCATAAGGCATTATGTAGCGAAGCAAAATGTCACTTAAGCTTCTAGATCTCAATTATTAAATTTATAATGAGCTAACTTTTGATAAGCTATTTTTAGTGTATTAGATCAAAACCTTTGTAATATTTGAGATTCAAAATTGATAGTATCAAGAAAAGTCGTTGGGATGACAATGTTAATTTTTTAGAGAAATGTTCTTATGATTGTTTGTATAATTCCTGCTAGAGGAGGCTCAGAGGGAATACCAAAAAAGAATCTCTTACCCCTGTGTGGCCAGCCGTTAATAGGGTGGACAATAGATAGTGCTCTTGAGGCGCAAGAAATAGATGAGATATTCGTGTCTACCGATGATGATGAGATTGCTAACTTTGCTAAAAATAAAGGCGTAAAAGTTATTAAAAGGCCAGTCGATATTTCTGGTGGTGATGCCAGTTCTGAATCAGCAATTATACATGCGCTGAATGTGATTGAGGAGTCTGTAGATTGTAAGATCACTTTGACCGTTTTCTTGCAAGCTACCTCTCCTTTACGTGTAAGAGGAGACATTGCAAAGGCAATTCTCTTATTTAGGGACAGTAATGCTGATTCCTTGTTCTCTTCAAGCGTTGCTGCTGATCTAACACTTTGGAATAATGGTCCCCATGGCTTGGAGAGTGTGAATTTCGACTATAAAAAAAGGTTGACTAGGCAGGTGGCTCCAATACAATACGTGGAAAACGGGTCTATTTATATTTTTCGTCCGGAATTACTTTTAGAAACAGGTAATAGATTAGGAGGACGGATAGAGACCTACATTATGCAGCCATGGCAGATTCATGAGATCGATGTGCAAGAAGATGCTGAACTTGTCGAATATTATATGGAGAGATATCTCATTGGAAAATAGTAAAATAAGCTTTAGATTAAGATCAGATATACTTATAGAGCAAGGGCTATTAAAAAATTTTAAGGAGCATGTGAATGGCCTTGGTGTGAAGAGTCCTCTGTTTCTTTGTGATAAAAATTTAGAAACATCTGAATATTTCGGAGCTATTAAATCACAACTAAAGAGCTTCGCAGAAGGGAGTGAATTCAAGTTTTTGGAGTTGACGGGTGAGCCCAGCTATGAACTATTGTCTGATCTGCTTGGTGAGTTAGACATGAGTAGTTTTGACTGTATCGTATCAATTGGTGGAGGAAGTACCATGGATATTGGCAAGGGGCTTGCTTTACTTGCCACTAATCCAGCAGAGCCAAAGACTTTGAAAGGATTCCCAGTTGGATTAAATAGCCCATTACCACACATTACTGTTCCTTCGGTCTTGGGTAGTGGTGCTGAAGCTAGTTTTAACGCTGTCTTTATTGATGAAGCTGAAGGTCGAAAATTGGGGATTAACTCTTTAAATAACTTTCCGACTTTAGCATTGGTGGATCCACTTCTCACAATGAGCGCTCCTAAATCAGTAGTTATCTCATCTGCTTTAGATTGCATGGTCCACTGCGTGGATAGTTTTGGTTCAAAAAAATCTACTCCTATATCTAAGATGTTTTCAATTGAGGGGTTTAAAAATGCTTGGAATTTCCTTGCAATGGGAGATTTAGATGAACCAGAGGCAAGAATGTTTTTGGCACAGGCTAGTATCTTGGGTATCTATGCGCTGATGAACTCTGGAGATGGACCCACGAATGGCTTTGCCTATTACTTTGGGGTGCATGATAATATACCTCATGGTATGGCTGGTGGCATGTTTCTAAAAGATGTTATGGAATGGAATTTTCTAAATGGGTATGATTCTTATGACAAGTTAATAAATGATACTCATAATTTGGATATGACTCATTTTTTGTCTGATTTTTCTAAAGTGCTGAAGGCTTTTTCAGTGCCAAAGTTATCTGATTATGGATACGTAAATACTGATATTGAAGAGTTGAGTTCGAAAGTTGCATTATCATTGGCGGGTTCATTTTCGGGTAACCCAATACCATTCAACCAAGACTCAGCTAAATGGGTCTTATCTCAACAATTCAAAGGATAAAATTAATTATGGCAGGTGCAGAAATAATAGGTAAAGAAGAGCTTAATGAGATTCTCGATTTATTTAGTGGTGATTCGGTCACTCTATATCGCTATGGTCCCAATAACTATAAAACAAAGGAGTTAGAAAGCAATTTTGCAGAGTATATGGGAGTTAAATATGCCCATGCTGTATCTTCTGGAACTGCCGCCATTCATTGTGCTCTTGCTGCGGCTGGTGTTGGTCCTGGCGATGAGGTTATTACTACTGCATGGACCTTCATTGCTCCTATTGAGGCTATTTGCGCGCTAGGAGCAACCCCAGTTCCTATAAATCTAGATTCGTCTTTTCATATGGATCCAGAGCAAATTGAATCTAAAATAAGTTCAAAGACAAAAGCGATGGTGGTTGTGCCAATGTGGGCATCTCCTGATATGCATGCTTTAGTAAACATATGTGAAAAGCACTCGATCACTTTGATTGAGGATGCCGCTCAATCGCTCGGTGCAAAATTTAGAGGTAAAAAGCTTGGTACTTTTGGGCAATTAGGCTCTTTTTCGTTCGATGCCGGTAAGACGCTACATGTCGGCGAGGGCGGGATGATAATAACTGACAGTAAGGAGCTTTATGAAAAAGTTGCTGAGTTCTCAGATCATGGGCATATGCATATCGAAGGCCTGCCAAGAGGAAAGGATCCAAGGCGTATGCCGGGACTGAATTATAGAATGAGTGAGCTCACTGCTGCAGTGGGTATAGCTCAGTTAAGAAAGATAGATGAGATTTTAAATAAAACTAGGGAAAATAAGTACAAGCTAAAAGCCATGTTGGAGAATCTTCCAGGTTTAAAAATGAGAGACTTTCATGATGAAGATGGTGCTCAGGGAGATACCCTTATTTTTTCTCTAGAAACTAATGAATTAGCATTACAGCTAGAAAATGCTCTTATGAATGCTGGCTTCGGTACTAAAATATTGCCCGAGGCGATTGATTGGCATTATGCTGGGGCCTGGAATCATGTTTTTACTGACAAGACTATTGAGGAGCTTGAAGAAGAGTTTAAAATGTCAGGAGATCTATTAAGAAGGAGTATTTGCTTAAACATTCCTGTTTTGCTTGATGAAGATGCAATCACAGCAATGGCCGCGGTTATAAATGAGTTTGTGTCGTCGCAAAGCTTTTAAAAATTCAAGTATCATGGAAAGTGAGATTTAATAGTGATCATATCGAACAATATAGCCGAGTATGCCTGTAATAAGGACGCTTCAGTAAAGTCAGCTTTAGAGCAGCTGGAAAGGACGGGATTGCAGATTCTTTTCTTAGTCGATTCTGCTGGAAAGATGTCTGGCGTAGTTACAGATGGTGATGTTAGACGTTGGTTGTTAGAGCAGCCGTCAGTCGATCTCACTCAGTCAATTAGTGTAATTGCACCTTCAAAATACGTAAGCGCAAGACAAGGACAACGAATTTCAGATTTAAATAATGTCCTTCTTTCAGGCAAGAAGCGAATACCTTTGCTAAATTCACGAGGTATTCTCGTTGGTGTAGTTGAAGAAAAGACAGATGTTATGGAAATTGGGGCTAAAAAGATAGGTCCCAACCACCCTGTTTATATAATTGCTGAAATTGGAAACAATCACCAAGGAAGTCTTGAAACAGCTAAATCACTTATTGAGATGGCGGCTTCGGCTGGTGTTGATTCAGTAAAGTTTCAGATGAGAAGTATGGATGCCTTATACGGCGAAAACGCAGATGAGGAGTCAAACTCTCTTGACTTAGGGGCACAATATACTGCTGAATTACTATCAAAATATCAACTAACTGATGACGAACTTTTCCAAGCCTTTGATCATTGTAAACAACATGGTGTGGAGCCTATATGCACACCATGGGATCTAGAAAGCTTAGCGAAGCTTGAATCATATGGTTTGGCTGCTTACAAGGTTGCCTCTGCTGACTTTACCAATCATGAGTTGCTTGTTGCGGTATCAAAGACTAATGCACCGATGATTTGTTCTACCGGAATGTGTAGTGAGGAAGAAATTAAAAGCAGTTCGGATCTGCTAAAGGATCTTGGGGCTCAAGCTGTTCTTTTGCATTGTAATTCAACATATCCAACTCCATTTAAGGATGTGAATCTTAAATACTTGCCCGAGCTGAAACGATATGGTTTCGAGGTCGGATACTCAGGTCATGAAAGAGGCGATTTTATACCACTTGCAGCAGTGGCGATGGGTGCGTGTGTAATTGAAAAGCATATTACTTTTGACAAAACACAGGATGGTAATGATCATAAAGTGAGTCTTCTTCCTGATGAACTAAATCAAATGGTTAAACAAATACGATCGACGGAGGTTGCTATTGGTAATTCTGGTCAGCGACTTCTGACCCAGGGCGAACTAATAAATAGAGAAGTCTTAGCCAAGAGTCTTTATGTAAAAAAAGACATCTTAAAAGGTGATACCATAACTCGCGATATCATAGGAATTAAGAGCCCTGGTCAGGGACTTCAGCCAAATATGATTGATCAGTTAATCGGAAGAATTTCAAATAGAGATATGAAGACAGGTTCTTTTTTCTTTGATTCGGACTTAAAGCAGCCTTCGTCAAGAAAGCAGAGATACGAATTTTCTAGGCCATATGGCATCCCAGTTCGATATCATGACTTTGATAAAATGTCTTCTCAAGGACATCTCGATTTTGTTGAATTTCACCTTTCATATCAAGATCTGCTGCTCACTCCATCAGATTTTATCTCTGGTAAACAGAACCTATTTTTTGCCGTTCATGCTCCTGAGCTATTCGAGGGAGAACACATTTTAGATTTGTGTTCATCCGATCAGGCATATCGGCATAAATCAATTGATAATCTTAATCATGTAATAGAGCATACCGCACTTATCGCAAAATGTTTTCCAGAACAAACGCCTCCTATACTTGTTGTAAATGCAGGAGGGTGGAGTAAAAATGATTTCATCAGTTCTGATGAGAAGCAAAATCGCTATGACAATTTAAAGCTAAGCTTAAATGAAGTTAACACTGAATTAGTTCAGATAGCAATCCAAACAATGCCTCCGTTCCCATGGCATTTTGGAGGGCAAAGTTACCATAATTTATTCGTCGATCCCGATGAAATTGATTCATTTTGCTTTGATACTGGAACGAAGGTTTGTTTAGATGTGTCACATACAATGATGTCTTGTAATTATTATGGTTGGAATTTATCTTCGTTCATTAGAAAGATAAGCGATCATATCAGTTACTTGCACATCGTCGATGCATTGGGCCATGATGGAGAGGGTGTACAAATAGGTAAAGGCGATGTAGATTTTTATGAATTGGGAGAAATTTTAAGGGAAGCTTGTCCTGACGCACCATTTATTCCTGAAGTTTGGCAAGGTCATACTGATAACGGCTCTGGTTTCTGGAGTGGGCTAAATTATCTTGAAAAAACTTTAAAGTAGGTTATAGCAAAGTGGTTAAAAATATTAATAAAACTAATAGATACCAAGATTACGTGATAAAAGACGGAAAGTTTATTGGTGATTTTGAGAAAATGTATCAAAACTGTTCGGATCCATGGGAGCAGTCTGAACGTGAAATTTTTGCTTCCGAAAAAGCTGCCTGTACAAATTTAATTGAAGCTATGTCTTTTAAATCGGTGGTGGAAATAGGGTGTGGATTTGGTCAATTTACTAATAAATTAAATCAAGTAGCGGATAATGTTATTGGATTTGATATCTCTCCGACAGCAGTTAATAAAGCTTCTATGAGATATCCTCACTGTAGGTTTGAAGTAAGCTCCTTTCCAGACTTTGAGCGTTTGCGGACTCTTAAACCGGATTGTATTGTTATGGCCGAGGTGACATGGTATGTACTAGATGAATTAGATTCTTTTTTACATTTTTTAAGAACAGAAATGCCTGAAACATACCTTATGCATATGCTGATGACATATAAAAAAGGTGAGCAGAAGTATGGCACAGATAAATTTACCAACTTGCATGAAATTAAAAAGTACTTTGATATGAATTATATCGAAAGTGGTGAGATAGAGAGGCCTGAAATGATTGGGGGAAGAAGAACGTATTTTTTAGGTCGTTATGCCTGAAAATTTTTGCTTTGTTTCTTCTTTACGCCCGAATGCGCTGTATTAACAAAGTCGATGACAGCCAGTGCAAATTATATTCTTAAGGTTTACTATGGCATAGATAAAGTAAATGTTTATTAAGAGTAAAAAATATGAAAAAAGTTCCAATTCTCGATAAAACCATCGCTGTTATAGGTCTTGGATATGTTGGTTTGCCTTTGGCCCTTGCATTTAGTAAACGCTATAAAACTCTGGGTTTCGATACTAACGATAATAGAATCTCAGAGCTATCACGTGGGTTTGACAAAACAGGGGAAGCTGAAGAACATGAGCTTCTAGGTGCAAGATCTTTGATCTATACTTCTCAACTTGATGAACTTAAAGATGCCGACATTTATATTGTTACAGTGCCCACACCGGTCGACAAATTTAATCGACCCGATCTAACTCCTCTTCATAATGCCTCCAAGTCTATTGGTAAGATATTATCTTTTGGAAATCTGGTTATATTTGAGTCAACCGTATATCCTGGCGCAACTGAAGAAGAGTGTGTACCATATTTGGAGAGTGAGTCAGGGTTAACTGCGAATGTCGATTTTTGTTATGGATACAGCCCCGAAAGGATAAATCCCGGCGACAAGAATAATCGGCTCGAAAGTATTATCAAATTAACATCAGGATCATGCGAATCTGCAGCTTTGGAGGTTGATTCATTATACAAAAGTATTATTAGTGCAGGGACATATCTTTGTGCCTCTGTTAAAGTCGCTGAGGCCGCAAAAGCAATTGAAAACACTCAACGAGATGTGAATATTGCGTTTGTTAACGAGTTGACAATACTATTTAATAAATTGGGTCTAGATGTCAATGATGTTTTAGATGCTGCCTCTACAAAATGGAATTTTCTAGACTTTCGGCCTGGACTTGTTGGCGGGCATTGTATTGGAGTCGACCCTTATTATTTATCTCACAAATCTCAGTCTTTAGGTTATTACTCAGAGATTATATCAGTCGCACGCAGAGTCAATGATTCGATGTCTGAGTACGTTGTGTCAAAGCTTGTTAGGGCTCTTATTACTTCTGGTGCAGATTTGAAATCAGTTAAATTGTTGATCATGGGATTGACATTTAAGGAAAATTGTCCCGACATTCGCAATAGTAAGGTGATTGATATTTGCCAGGACCTTCAAAAGCTCAATATCTCTTTTGATGTGTATGATCCTTATGTTGATGAGGAGGCTGTACATAGTGAATATGGCATTAGTGTTATCAAAGAGCTCGCTACAAGCGATTATGATGCCGCCATAGTTACAGTTGGGCATGATGCCTTCAAAGAGTTGGGCGCAGCAGGCGTGCGAAGTTTTTTAAAGTCAGGCTCCATCATTTTTGATGTTAAAGCAATTTACCCTCAAAAAGAAGTAGATCTGCGTTTATGAAAAACCGCGGGTGTTCAAATTGGTTTTTCGTTGAATCCCCTTTGCAATTGATAAACGCGTTTGAAGCATTACATTACTTTTCGCTTGAGCACCAAAATAATATAATCTTGATTAGGAGATCATCAAGCGATCTTGCAAATAAGCAATTAGAAAAGACACTTCAACTTTATGATGTTAGTAAAGTGCATATCATTTATATAGGAGAATTATTCCCAAAGTTATATTTTTTCAATGTTGTAACTATTATATTTAAAATCTTGAGCCAGCCTGGTAAGCATAAATTTTATATTGGTGAGTACAGTGCATTATGGGCTCGAATTATTCCTTTTCTTTTTTCAAAATCGTCCTTTATTTTATTTGACGATGGCAGCGCAACCATACCTCTCCATCAATATGAATATGATTTTTCTAAATATCGCGGCAGCTCGAAGTGGAAAAAATTCATTAAAGCACCTATTTTAAAATTGTTATATGGTGGCCCTAGAAAAGTCACTTTATTCACGATGTTCGACTTAAAGCCCTATCCAAGTCAGAAAGTTTTTAAAAATTCTTTTGCCTGCTTGAAACAAAAATTAAGAGAGGATCTATCAGACCCTGATCTCGTATATTTTATTGGAGGTAATTGGGTCGAAAGTAATGAAGTGAAAAAAGAAGATTATTTATTACTCTTAACCAACATATTTAAAAAATATATAGATCAAAAAAAGAAAATTATCTATATTCCTCATCGTAAAGAAAAGCTTGAAAAATTCAATGGACTTAGAACTATGTTTGAGTGTTCACTAGAGATAATTGCGTTAGATGTTCCAGTTGAAATTTATTTTCTGCATAAAAAGGAAAAGCCAATTAATATTGGCGGTTTCAGTTCAACCGCATTATTTACACTAGATCAAATGTACTCACCAAAGGATCTAATTTCCTATCGGATCCCAAGATATATGTTGGCTGGAAATCTTGCGGAGTCGACTGGGATTATTAATAGTTATTATGAAGCATGTGCAACTATTGATTTTAAAGATATAAATGTCTCTTCGAATAGGTAGATATTTTTTGCAGTAAAATATATTCGTTAAGCTGGTGTGAATGCTTAAGAATATGCCATTAGTTTTAGGCTTTCTTTAGCATTTAAGCACTCAGTGTAATCATTGCTGGCTTTATGGTCATTTAGCTAACTCAGTCCAGGTTAGGGTTGATAAGTTGCACAATTCCATATCTGCGCCGGCGTTTAAAATCCTAGTTAGGAGTTCTTCTCTCAGTGAAAAGGCTGTTTGATATGATGGATAAATACAAAAGAGAAATACAATGATAAAGCATAGTATTATTTATATAAGCTCAAGCTTCCTCAGTAAAGCAACTCCCTTCATACTGTTGCCAGTCTTGACGATGTATTTGAGTCCTGAGGAAATGGGAAACATTTCCTTATTTCTTTCATTGGTTTCACTTTTTGTGATTTTATGCGGCCTATCCACGGACGGAATTGTTCCTGTTGATTTTTTTCGTCTAGGCAAAGAAAGGCTTAGATATTCGATTACTGCTATATGCATGATTATCTTTTTTGTTACCGTTTCTATGGGCGCCATATTCTTTGTATATCGTGAATTATTACCATCAATTACTAATATATCTTATGTCTATTTTAATCTGGCTCTTATAGTTGCTTCTTGTCAAATTTTTACGTTTGTTAACTTATCTTTGTGGCAGTCGGAAGGAGAACCAATTAAATTTGGTTTTTACGAAGTTAGTCAATCGTTACTAAATATCAGTCTTTCCCTATACTTAGTAGTAGTTTTAAAACTTGGTGATGACGGTCGTATTTTTGGATATTCAATATCTTACTTTTTCTTTTTTTTATTGAGTTTACTTATTTTATTTAAAAGAAAACTAATCGTATTCTCCTTGAATTTTCAGCGGATTCGAGAAGTATTAAGATTCGGTGTTTTGTTAATGCCGCATGCAATTGCGTTATGGATTACCGCAAATATCAGCCGTTTTTTCTTGGCCAATTTGATGGATAATACATATGTAGGGATATATTTCGTTGCGACGCAGTTAGGCATTGTTATAACTGTTGTTGCATTAGCGACCCAGAAAGCGTTTGTCCCATATATGTATAATTTATTAAATGATAAAAGAAATGCCGCACAGAGTAGACGAAAGGTAGTGATTGCAGCATATTATTATTTTATTTTTACATTTCTGTTGGCAGCAGCTGCATTTTTAGTTTTTTCATTAATATTCAAATATTATGAGGTATCTGAATATCTTGCAGCCCTTGATATATTGCCTTGGATATTAACTGGAGTTCTCTTCCACTCCTGGGGGATATTTTTCACAAATATCACGCTTTATACAAAAGAAACACAATATTTATCCATTGCAACCTTTATTGCCGCCTGTTTCCACATCATTGTATCTTATTTTGGCATTAAATTTTATGGGCTCCTTGGAGCTGCAATATCGTTTACTATCACTAATTTTATAGCACTGATCTTAAGTGCTTTCACATCTAATCTACTTGTCCCACTGTCCTGGCGATTTCATAATGCCCCATCTGAGTAAGTTTCAATTTAGATCCGAGTTAATAACATCATATTTTCGATATGATCTTGTATAGCAAAGCTCTCGACATTTATGCTAATGGCATCGATCTATTTTAGGTTCTGTGATTTTTGGCCTGTAAATCTGTTTTAGAATATGGTTCCCTTCAGATTATAGGATAAATTGCTTTAGTCAGATAACACATTAATTTTATTTCTTTAAATATAATTATGATTTCATTTATTAGGTGCTTTCATTTCGAATTATAAGAAGGAGGTAAGCTTGCTGTTAAATGGTTAATTTAATAACAATCTAGGCTTTATGAAATCCAATCCTCATTGATTTTATTCACATTATTTGAGTAATCATTCAGCCTTGATTAAGTATAGGTATGGGTTTAATAATTTAATTAATATTTGGTTATACTAATATTATCAATTCAAGATGTAGGTATATATGGGCGATTTTTTTGGTCTTCTAATAATATTTTTTCTAATGGCCTACATCTATTTGTCGCCAGTCTTTAGGTCTGAAAAGGGAATATTCACACTAATTTTTATTTTATTGGCAGTCAGAGTTGGTATCGCTGCTTGGAATGGTTTTGTCGGACCTACTCTGGGGGCTGACTCTGATGCGTTGCAATTCTTCGAAGAGGCGGTCGATCTTAAAAATGCAGGTATACTCACTTTAGGTTCTGGTGTCAGGGTATACAGCCAATTTTTGGGATACTTTATGTGGATTGGCGAATCAATATTTCTTGCTTGTATCTTATCGGTAGCAGCCTTCACTTTTTCCGCAAAACACCTACTTGATATTTGTGATTCTATTGATCGAGGACCGTTTAAGTTTCATATTTTACTTTCATTCGGCCTTCTTCCTTCCATGATCTTGTTTGGATCAGTAATGTTAAGAGAGTCATTTCAAATATTATTCTTTATTTTTTCTATGAAATCATTCATTACTTTTTATATTGATAGGAAAATCGTTCATTATTTTTTAGGTATATTATCTTTATTTTTGATGGGAAGTTTGCATGAGGCACTGTTGATAATTGCTATTTTGATACTCCCAATTATTACTTTATTTAATTACAACAAAATTGGATCTTGGCCTATATATTCAAAAGGTAAACTCTATTCATATTTTCTGCTGATTATCGTTACATTGACTAGCTTTGCTATTCTTCCTTTCGTCATTGAAGAGCTATCTATAATTAGCGCTTTGGATGGAGGAGATATCACCAGATATGTATTAAACTATCGAGAGAGCTTAGTTGGGCTTGGAAGTAGGTCGGCTTATGATGCTGCATTAAATTTTTCTTCATTCGGCTCATTTGTTTCTTCGACGTTTGTTGTATTGATTCATTATCTATACTACCCCTTTCCATGGAAAGTAACAGGCTTTCTAGATATTTATGCATTCATAGAGGTTATTTGGCGTGGAGCTCTGATATTCTTCTCGTTCAAAAGTATTTTTATTGCAAAAGGAAACATGAAAAGGCTAAATATTTTATTGCTCGCAGTTTATTTCATAATGGCATTAGTCTGGTCCTCAGGTACGAGTAATGTAGGCCAAAGTTTGAGGCATAATATAGTGCACTATTGGATTCTATTGGTTCTCGGTATGCCGTATTTGATGATGTATTTGAGGCGTCTTTTTAAGACATGATAAAAATTACTTTCGCTGCTTTAGTTGGTTATAAAATTCAATTAATCCATTCCAAACTACCTCAGATTTAAACTCCGCCTCAATTCGTTTACGCCCCATTTTACCCATTTTGTCTCTTAAGTTTTTATCATTAATCAGTAGAAGAAGTTTGTTGAATAGATCATTTTCATTTTCTTTTTCGACAAGAAATCCTGAAATATTATGGCTAACACTTTCTCTACAGCCAATAACGTTATATGAAACGATGGGTAAGAGCATGGCTGATGCTTCTAATGCCACATTCCCAAAGCCTTCTCTATGACTTGGGAAGGCTAATATATCAGAGGCTGCATAGGTAACATTAGCATTCCTGTTGAAATGAATATGGTGGATGTTTGCCCTCGTTTTTATTGTCTTCATTACATCATCACATAGTGGATCGACATCCTCATAGTGGCCTTGTAAAATGAGATGTACATTTTCTTCAACTTCGGATATTTTTTCGAACACTCTCACTAATTCATTGATGCCTTTCTCACGTCTAATTCTTCCCATGGACAATATAACGAGTGCATCTGAAGGTATTCCCAATTTTTCTCTTAAATTGCGCGCTTCATAATCAAGGGTCTTGTTAGGAGTGAATATATTTAGGTCAACTCCGTTTCCAGAACCAGAACCAATAATATTCATTTTTCTGGATGGACAGAGTCGTTTATTAACAATATCGTTTCCTAATTCTTTTGAAATAGAAATTACTTCGCTGGCAAGAGTGCAGCTTATACACTCCAAAAATTCGAATACTTTCAACTTTAGGCCTTCAAAGTTTTCATATGCTCGACCTCTTATCGTGTAAATAACATTTTGATGAAAAGTCAATCTAGCTGCGATTGATGCAAGTAATGCTGCTTTGGGTGTTGACACGTGAACGATATCGTAACGGTGGGTTGCAAAGTGCCAGAATAATTTAGCAAGCGATTTGAGATCTTGTAAAATAGACGGCTCTCTAATTATTGATATTTCATAAGTTTTAATTCCTTGGTCTCTAAGCAACTGATGCTCTTCCCCTGGCGACGCAATAGCAGTGACTTCAAAGCCGTTTTCTTGAAGGTAAGCCATTTGATTTCTATACAATATATATAAAACAAAAGATGGGGCTACTACAATACATATCTTTTTTTTCATTATATGGAAGAGTGAAATACCGTCATTACTGAATAAATCTATCTGTCCAGAACATTAATTTGAGACTTGGATGATAGAGAAACAACATTTATTAATTTTACATTAATCAGACTTTCTTGCTACCCGTTTTTAATGCAGACATAGGCTAACTGCTATATAATCCAAATTTTTAAAAGATTTATTGTTAAAAAAATGAAATTCTCCATAAATCCATTGACACAACAAAAGTACAATATTCCAGAAATCCTCGACGATTCCAAAAACATTGAGGACTTCATTTGTGCCCACGAAGGAAAGAAGGTCATAGTAGTTCAGGGTTTGGGCTTTGTTGGTGCAGTAATGTCGTTAGTTTGCGCTAATGCGTTAACAGATGAATATGCTGTTATTGGAGTTGATCTTGCTAATGAAAATACCTATTGGAAAATTAAATCAATCAATGATGGAATTTTTCCCCTTATTGCAGATGACCCCAAAATAGATAAGTTTTTCGAAAACGCAAAAGAGAATGGAAACTTTTTAGCGACCTATGATCCAAAAGCGTTTCAATACGCAGATGTAATAATCGTAGATATTAATTTAGATGTTAAAAAACAGTCTAATGAAAGCGGTGAACTAAAGGGTTTTGATGTTAATTTGAGCAATTTTAAAGTGGCTATTCAATCTATCGGTAGGAATTGTCAAGATAATGTGCTTATTTTGGTTGAGACTACGGTTCCACCTGGAACTTGTGATCAAGTTGTTAGGCCAATAATTGAAGAAGAGTTAGTTAAACGAGGTTTTTCCACTAATAAATATCGACTTGGGCATTCGTATGAGAGAGTTATGCCAGGTCCTAATTACATCGACTCGATTCGTGAGTTTCCCCGAGTGTATGCAGGCATCAATGAAGCTAGCTCCAATGCAGTTGAAGAGTTTTTAAGGACAATTATAGATACATCCAAGTGCAAGCTCACAAGGCTTAAGCATACTAATGCTACAGAGATGGCCAAAGTTCTTGAGAATTCGTACCGAGCTATGAATATCGCATTTGCAGTGGAGTGGTCGAGATTTGCTGAGGAGGCTGGCGTCGATTTATATGCAATAGTTAAGGCTATTAGAGCTCGGCCAACGCATGCTAATTTGATGTTTCCGGGTATTGGTGTTGGTGGTTATTGCTTAACAAAGGATCCTTTGCTTGCAAGCTGGGCGCGTAAATCTCACTTTGGATCTATGTCAGATCTTGAAATGAGCATTCAAGGTGTATCTGTTAATGACCAAATGCCGAAGTTTGCTTTTAGCAGACTTGAACAAGTGTTCGGTGATGTTAGTGATAAAAAGGTTGTTTTTCTAGGTGTGTCATATCGGGGAGATGTTGGCGATACTCGTTTTTCTCCAGCTGAACAGTTAGTGGAAATGGTTCGAGAGACTGGAGCAAAAATAGCATTACATGATCCATTTGTTTCATATTGGGAAGAGCAGAAGTGTAACGTTGAGACCGATTTAAACGCCGTGCTTGATTCAACTACTAATCTAATAGTTGTATCTGCGGGTCATAGTCAATACAAGCTAGAATCAACGACTGAAAAATTGATGGAATTAAATCCGGCGTTAATTTTCGATACTATTGGCTTGTTCGATAAAGAGCAGTTATCGATTTTACAAAGCAAACACAAAGTATCCGTCCTAGGGCGTGGTGATTTAAAGTAATTATTTCGGGGAAAAGAATGAAGGAAGTATTGGTATTAGGCGGTGGAGGATTTATTGGTAGAAATATTGTTGAGTTTCTCGTGAATAGGGAAGATTGCAATGTTACTGCAGCTGATATTAAGGAAGGTTCTAATTGGCATGAAATATCTAAGGATGAAAGTAGATGTGATCGTTTCAAAGCTGTGTTAGCAGATTTCACTGATATTTCTGCTTTTGATAACCTAAATCAAAGTTTTGATGAGGTTTATATGTTGGCCGCTGTGGTAGGCGTCAACCGTACGTTAAAATTTCCTCAAGATGTCATCAGAATAAATACGCTTTTAACGATGAATACTCTGGATTGGATATCTCGAAATCCTGTTAGAAGATTATTATTTTCTTCATCCAGTGAAAACTATGCAGGTACATCAGATTTATTTAACATAGAGATTCCTACCTCGGAGAATGTACCTTTATGTATTGGAGACATAAAGCACCCTCGTTGGACCTATGCCATGACAAAAATGCATGGTGAATCCGCTTTTATTCATTCAGCTGAGGCATATGATTACGAATGCACCATTGTTAGGTATCAGAATATCATTGGCCCAGAAATGGGCTTTGGTCATGCGATTCCACACATTGTTGAGCGCTTCGTTAAGGGTGAAAAGTCCCCATTTAAAATTTATGGTCATGATCAAACACGAGCATTTTGTTATATAGATGATGCCGTTATGGGCACAGTAGGAGCTATGGAGAGTGATAGGGCGGCAGGTGAAATTTATCATATAGGCAAGCAAGACGAAATTAATATGGAAACTCTAACTACCTACATAGGAAACCTAATGGGCTATAAAGAGGAGTATGAGGCAGCAATGACTTACCCGGGTTCGGTTGCAAGACGTTCCCCAAACATCAATAAAGCAAAGTCACACTTTGGTTATTCACCTAGCATTGATTGGAAAAAAGCTGTTAGTTTGACTGTTGATTGGTATCGTGCATTTTTTACCTCTGACCAGTCTCCAGAGTACGGTGGTTTTGAGACTCCAGAAACTGTTCTAGCTAAGATAAAAAAGCAATGAAAAGAATTTTAGATATCTTGCTTAGTTTTTTGGCGTTAGTGGTTCTGATGCCATTCCTACTCCCAGTAGTAGTTATTTTGAGATTTACGGGAGAAGGTGAGATTTTTTATATTCAGGAGCGAGTTGGTCGTGGAGGTAAGTCATTCGGTTTATATAAATTCGCGACAATGTTAAAAAATAGCCCAAACATTGGTGCGGGTGAGATAACAGTCCGAGAGGATCCCAGAGTACTTCCTTTCGGAAAGTTTCTAAGGAAAACAAAACTAAATGAACTGCCTCAGTTATGGAATATTTTTATAGGTGATATGAGTGTGGTTGGCCCCAGGCCTATGGTGCTAAATACGTATGCTTATTATCCAGAGGAGGCGCGTGAGAAACTAAATATGATTAGACCTGGATTGACTGGAATTGGATCCATTGTTTTTAGAGATGAAGAACGTTACTTGGCTGATCTTGATGAACCAATGGTATTTTACAGGGAACACATCATCCCTTATAAAAGTGATTTAGAGATTTGGTTTGCCAAAAACAACACACTTTGGTTATACATTAAAATCATTTTTGTTACAGCTTGGGTAGTAATCTTTCCATCAAGCACTATAGCTAATAAGGCATTTATTGGGATTCCTAGATTGCCAGAGAGTTTATTTAAATAATTGTTATAAGGCCACATCCCCCTAAATAAAAAGGTATATTATTTAGCTTTTTTTATTTATAGGCTTTGTTGATAAAAATTTAAATTAGTAATAAGGTAAGCTGCTTAAATTAATACAATGATTAAATTTAATAACTTAAACCAAGAAATACCTTATCAACTTTTTAAAGAGAAATATGATGAGGCTATTGATGCAGGTCAAAAAGGTATTGAGGCCATTTCAATTTCTTCCTATAACAAGCAGGTAAGCGAGATTGATTCAAGATACGTGAATCTGAAATTTATTACAAATGATGAATTTATTTTTTTTAGTAATTACTCCTCTTCAAAAGCATCTTCTTTTAATTCTCACAATCAAATAGCTGCACTATTATATTGGTCTAGTATTAATATTCAGATTAGAATGAAGGCTCAAATAAAAAAAACTTCCAAGGAA
>MDTG01079284.1_pt1 | contig 18610 bp, 14 predicted proteins | sample 811421 | NCBI WGS metagenome assembly MDTG01 (sample SAMN05326645, study PRJNA326480) | marine metagenome | isolation source: seawater | place: Pacific Ocean: South East | collected 2011
TACTTCTCTTAACACTACTTTTACTTCTCTTAACACTACTTTTACTTCTCTTAACACTACTTTTACTTCTCTTAACACTACCTTTGCCTTTTATACCAGTCCTTTTATTAATCACCATTATTTTTAAGTAATACTTAATATAATATAAGAAATTTAATATAAAAGTTATTTAGTTTTAATTAAATCTAATAATTAAAATTGAATATAAATATTTTTTAGTTAATTATTCTATTAGTATTTATTATGGAATTACAAATAACTGAAATCGATAACAATATAAATAATGAATTTAAAAATAGTAAATTAAACAAAGAAATAAATAGTAATAAAAAAATAAATAAAAAATCTGATACAGATCAAACAAATAATAATACAGATAAAATTACTAAGAAACAATTAACTATAACAAAAAAACAAAACAATAAGAAAAAGAATGTTTCTGATAAAAACATAGAAAAAGTATGTCAATATCAAAAAATGGAACTTAGAGAACATATTGAAAAGTTACCAGATGCATATGTCGGAAGTATGACTCATGATAACATTACTAGATATGTTGTTAATAATAAGAATAGTGATATTGATGATGATCTTGAGTTTAAAATAGAAGAAAACACAGTTGAATCTAAAATGAGAAAAGAGACTAAAGGTTTTGAAGAAATAACATTTAAAACAGTTCCAGCACTTTTATCTATTATTGAAGAAATTATAATTAATGCTTTTGATAATTATAATAGAGTTAAGCAACGTAAAAATAAAGGTAATAAACATTTACAGGAAGTTACATATATAAAAATAAACTTCAATAGAAAGGAAGGTATTATTAGTATAGAAAATGACGGAGAGGGAATCGAAATTGCTAAACATCCAAAAGAAAAAATCTGGATACCTGATTTAATATTTGGTCATTTATTAACATCTGGAAATTATAATTTAAAAGAGGAAAAAATAACAGGTGGTAAGAATGGTTATGGTGCTAAACTTACCAATATATTTAGTAGTTTATTTATTGTAGAAACAGTAGATTCAAATAACCAACTATACTATAAGCAGGTTTATGAAAATAATATGCGATTAAAACATGAACCTGAAATATCAAAAAGTTTAAATAAATCATATACACGAATTACATTCAAACCAGATCTTAGAAAATTCAATTTACCGTGTATGTCACTTGAACTTTATTCGTATATCGAAAAAAGAGCATATGACTTGTATGTATGTTCTAAGGGAAATGTTAATATTTATTTTAATGATGAATTATTACCAGTAAAATCATTTGATGATTACATAAGAATGTATTTATATAAACACGAAGAAACAAAATATGTAAGCTATAAAGTTAATGATAGATGGGAAATTGCCGCTTGTTTATCACCAGAATATACATTTAAACAAGTATCACATGTTAACGGTATTAATACATCAAGAGGTGGAAAACACGTTGATTATGTAGTCAAACAAATTTGTAAAAAGTTAGTAGAGGTTATAAAAAAAAAAAGAAAAATAACAGTTAAAGAATCATTTATAAGAGATAATTTAATGGTGTTTGTAAATTCTACTATTGTAAATCCAAGTTTTGATAGTCAAACAAAGGAAACGTTAACAACTAATCTCAAGGATTTCGGTAGCGAATGCCATGTAAATGATTCATTTATTAATTTGTTATCAGATACTGGTATTATGGATAGAGCAATTACATTGAATACGTTTAGAGAGGCTCAATTAGTGAAAAAAACAGAGAATAAGAAAAACCAAAAGAATATAAATATTGATAAGCTGGAAGATGCTAAATATGCTGGTAGTAGAAGAGGATCTGAATGCACCTTAATATTGACAGAGGGGGATTCGGCTAAAGCAATGGCAGTGTCCGGTCTATCTGTTATTCCTGAAGGTAGATGTTTTTATGGAGTTTATCCATTAAAAGGTAAAATGTTAAATACAAGAGACAAATCTGATCTTGAAATTTCAAAAAATAAAGAAATTGCAGATATAAAAAAAATTATTGGTCTTGAAACAAACAAAATATATACATCTGTAGATCAATTAAGATATGGAAAGATTATGATTATGACAGATCAAGATGATGATGGCACTCATATAAAAGGATTAATACTAAACTTTCTAACAAAATGGTCATCTTTAATTAAAATTGATGGATTTGTCACTAGTCTGCTTACACCTATTTTAAAAATATGGAAGGGAAATAAAAAGCAAAATAGTATCAGCTTTTATAATATGCATGATTTTAATAAATGGATATCAGAAAATGGTAGTCTAGCCGGATATAATATTAAATATTATAAAGGATTGGGCACCAGTACACCCCAGGAAGGTAAAGAATACTTTAAAAATTTTAATATAAAGCATTATAAATGGGATAAAAATGCAGATGATAATATTGATAAAGCATTTAATAAAGAAAGATCAGACGATAGAAAAAATTGGCTGAAATATTATAATAAACACACTGCTTTAGACTCCAGTGAAAAAGTAATAAAACTAAGTGACTTTATTAATAATGAATTAATTATTTTTAGTAATACTGATAATGCGAGAAGCATTCCAAATTTAATGGATGGATTAAAAATAAGTCAAAGAAAAATTTTATGGTGTAGTTTTAAAAGAAAATTAACTAAGGAAATTAGAGTAGCTCAATTAGGAGGATATGTTAGTGAAAATGGTTCTTATCATCATGGAGAAGTTAGTCTATATGGAACAATAGTTAATATGGCTCAAAATTATGTAGGTAGTAATAATATAAATCTATTAGTTCCAGAGGGTCAATTTGGTACAAGACTTAAAGGCGGAAAAGACTCAGCTCAATCAAGATATATACATACATACCTATCAAACATATCATATAAATTATTTAATAAGTTGGATAATAGTTTATATGAATATACAATGGATGATGGTAAACATATTGAACCAGAATTTTATACTCCTATACTTCCAATGATTTTGGTTAATGGCAGTGAAGGTATTGGTACCGGATGGTCATGTCATATACCTCCTTTTAATCCTAAAGATATTATTAAAAATTTAAAACATATGATGAAATATCCAGAAAGTGAACCAGAGGATTTAATTCCTTGGTTTAGAGGTTTTAAAGGAAATGTTATAAAATTGTCTAAAAATAGATGGATGACTCGTGGTATATATAAAATAATTGATCAAAAAACTATATTAATTTCAGAATTACCTATTGGTACTTGGACAGATAATTATAAAATACTATTAGATTCATTCTTAACTACAAGTAAAATTAAAGGTAACGATAAATCAACAACTGTTTTAAATAAAGTTATTTCTGAAAAGGGTTTAAAATTAATAAAAGATTATACTAATAATAGTACTGATTCTAAAGTCAGTTTCGAAATCAAAGTTCATCCTGATGTGATGGATCATTTATTTAATGGTGTAGATAATAACAAATTAACATATTTTGAAAGAATATTCAAATTAGTAAGCACTATAACATGTGAAAAAACTCTAAATTTATATAATGAAAATGGTAATTTACAATCATTTACAAGTTGTAATGAAATATTAAAAAATTATTTTAGGGTTAGATTGCATTTTTATAAAAAAAGAAAAATAGATCTAATTAATAAACTTAATTTAGAATTACTTGATATAGGAGTTAAAGTTAAATTTATACTTGATATTATTAATAAAAAAATTAAAATTAATAATACACCTAAAAATACAATTATTTTAAAATTGATAGAATTAGAATATCCTATAATGTATGATGGTAAATTAATTAAACAAGATGAATTAATTGAACACATGAAAAAGGAATTAAATTTAATTGATAAATATGGGGAAGATCATTATATTAAAGATACTGAAAAACTAAGTAAAAAATTACTAGCTAATAAATCTAAAATAGATGATATAATTCAAAAAAGAGATTTATCTAAATATGATTATGATTATTTAATTAAAATGCCTATATATAATTTAACTAAAGATAAAGTTGAAGAACTTCAAAATGATAAACTTAAATTAGAAAAAAAACTTAATCTATTAAGTGAAACTAGTATCGAAAATTTATGGTTAAACGATATTAATGAATTTGAATTAGAATACAAAAAATTTAATAATGAATATTTAAAATATATGGGGTATTTAGAAGATGAAACACAAGTAAAAAAAAAATCTGTTAACTTTAAAAATGTTAAAAGAAAAGATATAGTTCAATTTATTACTACAAATACAGATATTGATATTGACAATATTATAATTAATGATAATAATGAAATAGAAAAATCAGAAGAAAACAACAACAAAGAAAAAAAGACAAAGAAGAAGACAACCAATAATAAATCTAAATCTTCTAGTAAATAGTTAATATATATATTATAAATTAAAAATTTATACTATATTTTAAAATTATATTTTTTATAGTATTTGTATTTTAATACAATTTTTATGTATTCTATTATAAAATTGAATATTATTCTAGCTACTACTATTTAAAATTTCAAAAATGTCAACTTACAATCCAAATAATATTAATTATTTTTGGCAACCAAAAAAAACATCTGTATATGGGTGTTTCTCAAACTGGTGGTATTGTGAATTCAAAGATTCTAAAGGATTTCTGTATCAAAATACAGAACAATATATGATGGCCAAAAAAGCTGAACTTTTTGATGATAAGATAACTCATGAACAAATAATGTCAAACCCAAACCCAAAGACTTGTAAAAACCTTGGTAGAAGAGTTAAGGGTTTTAATAATTCCATCTGGGATAAAAATAAGTATCAAATAGTATTAGAAGGTTGCTTTTTAAAATTTTCTCAAAATCAATTTCTTAGAGAGAAATTGTTATCAACTGGTAGTAAAATATTAGTTGAAGCAAGCCCATATGATAAAATATGGGGGATTGGTTTAACGGAAGAACAGGCAAGACAAACAAATCCTTCCCTTTGGCCAGGACAAAATCTATTAGGACAATGCCTTATGGAAGTTAGATCCAGACTGCTGTAATACAGATTATAATGTATACAGACTATTGATAATATAGATTATAAATAGTATAAATTAAAATAAAGTTATAAATTAGTAATTTATTGTAAATTAGTAATTTTCAAAATATTATTATTTTTTTCTAAAGTTTCAATACTAACAATAATATGACTCTGCATATTCATATTTATTAGTTTTCCAGAATTGACACTAATTGCTGTATTACCTAATGTTTTCATTACAAAATTACTAAACCATGAATCAATAGATATATTACCAGTTGAATCTGAAATATCTGCAGATATTGGAATATGAATTAAATCATAATTTATTGAATCTGATGACGATTTATCAACATCCATAATTATATGACCAGCATCTTTGTTAATAAATTGATTAAATTGATATGATTCTTCAAAACTCATATCGTGATACTTGTAATATTTAAATTTTATTCTATCACCTTGTGTGAAATCATTATTATTAAAATAAGTATTTGTTTTGACTATTAAATAATCATTTTCAGATAATGTCAAATAATTATAATTATTAATATATATACTATCAATAGTTAATACATCATTATTATTATTAACAATACTGCCTAATGGATTAGTAATTTTAATATCTAATTGTGATAAAAATCCATGAGGTGCAGGTGAAAATACTTTACTATTGAAACTAGAATTTTTAAATTCTAAATAATCCAACGTATTTACCTTATATATTGGGACTATAGGAGTATATACACCCATAGATTCATTTAAATATTTATTTGTACCCCTAGATGTAAAGTTGATAGAATCGAATGATAATAATAAATATGGATGTGCTATTGGTTTAAAAGAGCAATTAGATGTATAATGATTATTTATTTTTTTATTAGGTAGGATAAAATTATTAACCCCTATACTAGATACGTTTTTATAAACTTTATCTACAACAGAATTAGATGTCGATGATGTACCACCTAATAAAATAGAGAAATTGTAAGGTGACTCAACTGTATTATTATACCAATCTCTATCAAAACTTGATATTACTATTTTATGAAATTCTGTTCTATATTCATTCTCATTATAAGCTGGTATATTTTTTATTGTAGGATTATATTGTTTGTCACTTGGTATATTATCAATTATATTTGAGGAATCTATCTTACGTATTAGTTGCTTTCTAGCCTCATCTTTTATCATATTACTTATGTATGGAGAGTTCATTATTATACCTATTAATTATACAATATATTTAATTAATAATGAATAAATTTAAAAAGCTTTAAGTAAAAAAAAAAGTAAAAAATATAGTGATTTAATAATCAATTATGATGTGATATCAATAAAATAAAGTAACATACTAATTATAATTAAAATCATTCCAAATGGTATCATATTATCATTGGATGATACTAATTCTGTAACTTTATCAAATTTTTTATTATATTTATTTAACATTTCCTTACTCGAATCTAAACCATATTCTAATGTATTAGTAACTATTTCTCCAGAAAATATTTTTTCAGATAAATCTTTGTCAATTTCAAAATTGTAACTTGTGCTTAATACTTTTTTTTCATTAGATAGTATATTAAGAGTCATTTTATAATTTCCAGGGTCCAAGTCATTTTGAGGATTTAATTGCAATGTAGATGTATAGTCTGGAACTAAAGATATATGTTTCTTTTTAGAAATTATTATTTTTTTATCATTATTTATAATACTGTATACTATTATCGCTTTTTCATAATCTTTAGTACCTTTATAATTAAATGTAAATGTTATACCATTTTTTGAAGAATTGAAATTATCAATAACTATTGATTTATCACTAAAACCTTCAATATTATTTATGTTAAAACTTTCAGTATCATTATTTATATTACTATAAGTATCATTATTTATATTTCTATAAGTGTCATTATTTACATTATTAAAACTATTAGCGTAAGTATTACTATCATTATATGATTCTAATATGCTAGTTGATTTTAAATGAGATCCAATTGTGTCTGAATTATTTAGTAAATTAAACCTACTAAAATCATTTTTACTGTCATTTGTATTTGTATTTTTAAATTCGGCTTTAGATCTTACCTGATTAGATGGTGATTCAAACAATAAATTATTAATACCTTCACCAATATTTAAAAATCCTTGTTCAACCCACATAGCTAGATCAGGTATATTTAATTTTAATTCATCATCTTGTTGAGATTGTAATACTTGTGTATAGAATTGACCATATTTTTTAGTCATATCTTCTTCATCACCTTGAAATTCTGTATTTAATCTTATATTTTGTTTATCTATTTGATATTCATTAGGTGGTTGTAATTTGCTTTTTAATATTTTATTATTTAAGTAATCATCATAATTTCTTATTATATCTTTATTAAATACTAAATTATAATTCAAAATACTAGTTTCTAATTTTTTTTGATTATTTTCTATATTTTTAAGATTATTTTGTAATTGTTCATTATTCTCATCATAAATTGAATCAATATTCTTATTCAAATTATCAATTGTTTTAGTATGGTCTTTAATAGTTGATTTGTATAATAATTCTAAACTAGTATTAATAATTGATCTAGCATCTCTTAGGTATAAAACTACTCTATCTTTTGTTATATAATATAATCGATTATTACTGTCTAATTTACTATTAAAATGATCAATTAATTTTCTAGAATATAAGTTAATAATTCTATCCCTAGACTCTCTAAAGTCGGTTATCTCTTGGTTATCATTAAAATCTATGTCTAATAATAATGCATCTATTTCAGATTTTACTACTTTAATTATATTTTCATTATAATAGTTTGTTAAGAATTTCTCCTTTTCCTCTGATAAATTTAAATCAGTTATTAATTTAATATTTGTCCTATTCACTTGGAATCCTTCTATTTTTTCTCTAGAACTGTTAACTTTATTACTTTTATTACGTTTATTACCTTTACTATCTTTACTTTTACGTTCTATACCTTTATTACTATTACTACTTTTATTACTTTTACTACCTTTACTACCTTTACTTTTACGTTCTATACCTTTATTACTATTACTACTTTTATTACTTTTACTACCTTTACTACCTTTACTATCTTTATTACCTTTATTACCTTTATTACCTTTATTACCTTTATTACCTTTATTAAGTTTTATAGTTTTTGAGATATTTTTTAATTTATCTTTTCTATTAATTCTCTCTAAAAACGCTTCCCTATTAATTTTACTCCTATAATTGATAAAATAACAAAATATTAATATTATTCCTAATATTACATATCCATTTAATGTTTTTGATAAAAAATATATATAAGGATTATCATTATACATATTTATGTTTTAATAAATAAAAAGGTTTTTTATAATAAATAATTTCCTATATAATAGTTAAAGTATAAATGGCTAATTTTGAAAAATATTATGATATTAATAAAATGAAAAAGGAAGTAAGTAACTACGTTGAGGAGGGTTATATAAACGGTGGTCAATTTAATGGAAGGCTTTTTTTTAAATCGAATGAATCATCACAACCTTATAATCTTTATCCAAATCAAAATAAAAATCAAAATATAAATGATAATCTTATTGGAGCAACTATTGAGTCGAATGAATTAACTCAAAATTATTTCCACACTGATAATGTTAATTTTATTCAGAATAAAATTATTAATAATATAAAAAATATAAGTGATAATCAATATAATATAGGTAGACAAGATGATCAACAATTACATATTATTATGAGAAGTTATTATTTACAATATTCAAAAAATATGCCTAATAATATTCAAAATCAGATAGACGAACTTAATAAAATGGTAATTAATGAATGTGTAAGAATTATTATCCCTAATATACAGCAATATTTAGGTTACAGAAAAGATATAACAAACCCGATTCCTGTATTACCACGTAGTCAAAATGTCTCTAATAAAGGTAAAAAAACATTTTCTTTATTAATTACTTAAATAATTACTTAAATAATTACTTAAATAATTATATGACTATTTAATTTAAATTTATTTAATCTGACTAATTTAATTATTAATAATTAATTTACATAAGACATTTGATGATTAGATTCTATATTTATTTTATCAAAAGTTTGGCTTAGCATATCTAAATTATAATTTTTAACATCTTGGTTTATAATTTTATCTAATTTTTTATTTATAATTTCATCAAGTTGTTGATTAATTTTAGTTTCAAGTGTATTATTTATTTTTTTTATTTCTATTTTTACTCTTTTATCAACCTCTTGATTAATTTTATTTTCAATATCGTTATTTATGTTATTTATTTCTAATTTTAATCTTTTATCTACCTCTTGATTAATTTTATTTTCAAGTTGTTTTTTTAAATCATAAATTAAATTATCTGTTTTAAACTTAAAATTTAAATCATTAAATAATAAATTATTTTTAATTGATAATTTAGGTATTAAGTTATTACCTTTAACAATTGGATTACTTTTATTTTTTTTATTGAATATATCTGTTCTAAAAACAGATTCTTCATCATTATCATTATCTTGATTAAATTTACGTTTTAAATTTCTATTCATATAGTAACTATAAATATTAATTTTATTATATACTATAAATTAACTATAAGTTATTAAGTATTTTGAATATTAATTATTATAAATAAGTTCATATTAAATAAATAATTTATTTAATAATTTTATTAATGTATAATTTTGATAATATTGATGAAGATATTAATAAAAAAGATTTAAATAAATATTTAATTAATATTGAAAAAAGTATAACTAATTTAAATTTAGATGAGAAGACAGAAATATTTAAAATTATAAAAAATAATTCTGAAAAGTACAGTAATAATAAAAATGGTATATTTGTTAATTTAAGTAAGCTAAATATATCTACAATTAACGAAATAATTAATAAATTAAATTATTACAATAATAATAAAAAAACATTATTACAAGATGAATCTAAAATAGATGAATATAAAACATATTTAAATTAAAATAAAATTGATTTAAAATTAAATTAACTAAAATATCTAATATATTATGATATCTTTACATAAAATAATTGAAAATGTTTCTAAATGTAAAGTAGATAATGTAAAATTACCATCATTAGACCCTAAATTTGCGCAAAAAACAGCATATCAGTTTAAAGTTGAAAAAATGAAAAATATGAAAAAAAATATAGAATTAAATCAGTCTGATATTGGACAATATAATCAAAATATTCTTAATAATGAAATTAATAAATTAAATGAAAATACTAATAGAAAAGAAATGGATAAACTTGAATTTCTAAATGAAGAAATTAAGAGTGAATCTTTAATTATAATTAATGAATATGCTAGTTCAGATATTCCAGAAATTATTAATAATTTATTTAAATTATATAATAATAAGCAAACAAATATTGATAAAAAATTTAAAAAACTAGATTCAGATCTCTACTATATATATGGTTTGAAAAATCCAGATTCTTTTTATAAAAGTATATTATTATTAACAAATCCAAATTTTATAATTAAAAATAGGAATGATAAAAAAAATTATGTAAATACTTTTAAAAAAGAATTAGCTCTTCAAATTGATCATTATTACAAAAAAAATAACTATAAATCCTTGAGAATAGTTAAATCTAATTTGACTCAAAATCTTTTAGATACAGATAATTATTATAATTATGATATTTTACTATATTTAGCAGATTATTGTGGAATAAATATAACTGTAATTGATGTTATAAATAATAAGTATGACTATATTAATTACTTGATTGATGAGAATAAAGAAAGTAATAATGATAATGATGAAAATGTAATAATAATTAAATATGCTAATGACACTTTTTTACCTATATTGAATAGTTCAGGAATTCATAAATTTCCAAAAGAATTTAATAAAATTATATTTAATAATTTTGAATTAGTTAATAATAAAAAATTTAATAGAAGACAAATTTCAGAACAAAGTACTGAACAAGGAAATGAAAAAAGTACTGAACAAGGAAATGAACAAAGTACTGAACAAGGCAATGAACAAATTAATGAACAATTAAAACCAATATCTAAATATACATTAAAGGAGCTTCAAGATTTAGCAAATAATAAAAATATAAATATAAAAAAACAAGGTAAGAAAGGATTAATTAATAAAACTAAAAATGAACTATATAATGATATTAAAATTTTAAATGATTAAATAAACGATATATATTATGAAATCAATATATATATGAAATCAATATATAAGTTATAATACCAAGAATAAATCCTAAATAATTTCTATATTTCATTTCTGTATATACATCTAACCAAGCTTCTATTTGTTCGTTTGTGTTTAAATGTTTTATAATATAATCATTTTTTGGAATAATCATGTAAAATGTATAATTAATTCCAAGTACTAACACAGTAAATATACATACTCTTGATATATTGGTAGTAGCAATAGTATTAAGATAAATAAATCCAATAATCAATCCTAATAACAATCCTAATATATATATAGTTAATCTGTAATTAACTATATCTTTATATCTTCTATTTTGATTATTATCAAGTAATGATTCAAAATTATTTATTATATTAGATTTATTTGGATTAAACATTAAATATAACATACTTGAAAATGATGCCGCTGCTAACATACATGCGTAGTAGCATAACTCTTTACATTTTAAAACTGTCATTTTATATAATATTTATATTAAAATTAAAACTAATTAAATATAAATATTTAAATTTCAGATTTTTTTTTTCAATATTTTTCTTTAAAGCTTAACAAAATCAATTATCATATTTTTAACAATCCCCTGGTAATTTACTATTTTTATCAGGTAATTTGATTGGTGCACTTTTACTTAAATTATGTAGTAACCAAGCATTACCAGAGTTATCTATTTGTAAAACATTATAGTTTAGCGCATAAACATGTAATATACCTGCCCCTAAACCGTCAATAAATTCTAAGTGTAAAATAGGTTCATGTATTTCACTAAAATTACATGAACCAGTAGGTTGAGCCATATTTTCAGGTTGTAATGCGAAGCTGTAACAATGTATATGAGTATTAACTGGTATGTTATCGTGTACTTTACTTGGTTCTACTTGAGTAAAATATGTTGAGTCTAGCTCAGGTAATCTATCTCTACCATCAAAAGATAACTTTACTTTTTTAATAGGGCTTGTACTAGTTTCTTGATTTAATACATTACTATAATTAAAAAATTCTTTGTTGGTAGATACTGCGTCATTTCTTCTAAATACAAAAAATAATTCAATTATAGGATATTTAAAACTTTTCAAACTTATATTTATATTTTGAGTTGTAGCTTGAATATCATATATTTGATTTTGAACTTGACTAATTAAGTGCATTTGTCTAGGATTTTCTAAATAATTTACTCTCTCTTTCTCTTCTAGGATAACAAAATCTATTAATAATTGAACATTTTCTAATTTTAATTCAGAACTTGGTTCTTCAAAACTAGGACATGTTAATAATTCATTAAATTCATTAAATTCAAGTATTAATTCCATAACATTATTTCTTAAAGATACTATAGGTAATGCTAGAGGGTTATTATTATAATTCGTATTTTGACAAAACCAAAATAATAATGGAATATAAATTTTACCACCTTGATAGAATGGAACAGCTGTGTCAAAATTTTTCGATTTTTTAATTATATTCTGATAATTATCTTGCTTTCCCCGGGGGATAGATAATTGACTCCATATATCCATCCATATACTATCATGCTCATCTATTAAATTACCACCTATTTTTAAAGATACATTTTTTAATAAAGCATTACCTATACCGTTACAATAAGACATTGATTCATTACTAGTTTTACTTTTTAAATTGGTAATATCTGGTAAATCAACTTCAAGAACAATATTTGTAATTAAATCTCCATAATTAGCATCTTCATCTAATCTAAAAACTGCCTTACCACCAAAATTTACATTATTTTTAAAATTTAGTCTTCTTGTGTCTTTTACAAAATTTGTATAATTGTTATAGTTGTGCTTAAAAAAAGATATAGCTTTCTCTTTTTTATTTATTAAATAGTTATTTAAACCAAGCTGTGTTATCGATGCTTCCATCTTAATTAATTAATACTAATATTATTATGTAATTTATTTATTTAAATTTAACTAATATTAAAAAATTATAAAATATATAAATTTTAAAAATTAATTAATATATAGTATTTATTATTATTTTTTTTTAATAATAAATTTAAATATATAATTATAGAGAAATATTTAAATTTAAGTAATAATTTAATTTAAAATATATATTATAATGGCTAATTCCCAAAAAGTAAATATTATAACATCAGAAAATAATGAAAAATTAAATTTGAATAATACTTTAAGAATAGAAAAAACAAATACTGATGGCAATAATCATAGTACATCTGCTATTTTTTTAAAAGATCAAAGTTCATCTACAGGCTCTGATGATGATTTTAAAAAAATATTTGTAAAAACAACTGATAGTGTTACTGATCTATTTTTTAATACAGATACTAATACAATTATTAGTTCTGATAATGCTGAAACAGAAATAGAAAAAATATTTAATACTGATAATAAGACATTAACTATCTCAAATTTAATATTAACAGGAGGGTCTGAATCTGATCCAAATGCATATATCAATTTTGCTAATGGTTCAAATACAAGTGAAGGAGAAGATGGTATTGGTATTAAAATGTTGAATAATGGGACAATACAGTTTAAAAATATAGGTGGTTCATGGGGTAGTTTATCGGGTGGTTCAGGTGGTTCAATTAGTAGTTTATCAGATACTACAATTTCTTCATTAAGTAATAATCAATTATTAGTCTATAATTCTTCATCTAGCAAATGGATTAATTCTTCAGACATAACTATACCTGGATTATTAACTTTGTCATCTAATATCCAGTTTTCAAATAAAAAAGGTATATTAGATAGTAATCAATCAAATATTGTAACATTTATAGGTAATTCAAGTAGTAATTATACCTCTAATCATATACAAATAGAGAATCAGGATCCAGAAACTGGAAATGAACCTAAAATTACCGCATCAGGAACAGATAATAACATAGGTATTGACATAGTAAGTAAAGGTTCCGGTAATATAACAATGGAATCATCAAGTGGTTCTATTGTATTAAATTCATCAGATTTAGATATTTATGGTTATATAAAATCCAGTATTTACAAAAGTAGTAGTAATAGCTCATATGTACCAAATACAAATTGGTCAGTGCCTATATCCAGCGATACATTATTATTTGATTTTATTGAATCCAATACTGCGGGCACATATTTAGCTAATATAGTATCTGGTCAAGATGGTCAAAAATTAAATATTATTTTTAATAATTCTGGTAGTAAAGATATAGATTTATTAGTTGATTTTAGAGAAGATAATTTATTATCCGGTAGTGGATTATCTAGAAAATTAAATTTTAAGAGTTCAGGTGAAAGTGCATCATTAGTTTATTTATCTGGAAATTTAAATAAATGGCAAATTATTAATACAGGATGTGCCGTTATATAATTTTTTAATATATTTTTTTAATATATAAATTATAATTAATTACATCGAACGTATTAATATTGATTAATTTTTATTATAATTTTGTAAAAATATCATTATCAAAGTATTATTATTTAAATATTCAATATCTAAATATTTATGAAAATTATGTTAAAAAATTTAAAAAAAAATATTTATTAACTGCATAATAATATGTCTACTTTTTTCTCACACGCATTTGGAAATTCTACTAGTATTAATGATAATAATTTTAATGAACTAGTCCAATTTGGAGTAACATCAAGTGCCGTTAATTTTGTAAAAATTACAAATTCCGCTACAAATAGTAATGTTGCTATTACAGCGGCAGGTGGGGATAGTCACATTGGATTAGACATAGCAGCTAAAGGTGATAGAGGTGTAAATTTTACTTCTTCTACATCAAATTCATCTCATATTAAATTATATGAAACTTCAACTAATGGTAGTGGTTATGTTGGATTGAGAGCTCCTACTTCAGTATCAGCTAATTACATTTTAACATTTCCATCAAAAGATGGAACCTCTGGTCAAGTTTTACAAACCAATGGAACCGGTACTCTCAGTTTTACAACTGCTTTAACAAATGGTATATCTGCTTTTAATGTATCAAATAATGGTACTATAGGTAGTGCCGATACTACAGATGCTATGACATTATCTTCTAATGGAGTTGTAATATTCAAAGAAAATATTAAAATTAATGATGGTGGTACCATAGGCTGTAATGCTGTAGGTGATGCCATGACAATATTATCTAATGGTGTGGTAACATTTAAAGATGATATTATGATTAAAAATGGTGGTACTATAGGCAGTTCTAATACTGGAGATGCCATGACAATAGCATCTGATGGTTTAGTAACATTTGGTAATAATATTAAGATTGGTAATGATGGTACTATAGGTAGTACTGGCGAAGCTTCTGCCATGGCAATAGCATCTAGTGGTTTAGTAACATTTGGTAATAATATTAAGATTCCTGATGCTGGTACTATAGGTAGTGCTACTACTGCTGATGCTATAGCTATAGCAAATGATGGTGCTGTGACATTAGCTAAAGGTCTTACTATAACTCCATCAGTAGTTACTTCAGTATCAACAAATTCAGGTGCTGCAACTGCTGTTAATTTATTACACTCTGTAGTGTATTTTGATGTTGATTCAACAAGTGCCATGTTTGCTAGTATAGGTAGTGGTTCAGATGGAAAAATAATTCATATTTTTTATGATAACGAAAAGAGTGGTTCATTAAGAATTAATTTTGGTGCAACTGTATTGAGATCTGGTTCAGGTAATGCTCAATATTTAACATTTAATCAAACTGGACAATCAGCATCTTTAATATTTATTAATACTACTTCTAAATGGTGTATACTTAATACTGGAGCTGCTGTATCATAATCTTTATAGAATTATTAACTATAAAATTACTAATAGTTATTAATTATGAAATTACTAATAGTTATTAATTTCGTTTTTTTTAGTTTTTTAATATTAAATTAATTTTTAATAATTAATTAATATGTCAAGTTGTAAACAAAATTGGTCATCTGAATGTGAAAATGAATTAAATCAACAAATTAATAGAGAATTTCAAGCTAGTTATTATTATTACTCTTTATATTGTTACTTTAGTAGAGATACTGTTGGTCTGGATAATATAGCAAAATTTTTTAAAAAAGCTTATAATGAAGAAAAAGAGCATGCCGAAATTTTATCAGATTATCAAAATTTAAGAGGAGGTATTATTTCATTAAGTCCAATCAACCTAATAACTATGGAAAATCAATCAGAAAATAAAAATGATGTATATTGCTCATTTGAATCTGCATTACATTTAGAAAAAATGATTAATCAACATTTATTAAATTTACACAAAACTGCCGAAAAAAATAATGACCCTCAATTTACAGATTTTCTAGAAGGTAATTTTTTAAAAGAACAAGTAGATTCTATAAACCAAATATCTAAAATATTAGCGAATTTAAATAGGATAGGAAACGATGGTCATGGTATTTGGGATTTTAATAAAAATTTTGATTATAATTAAAATTTAATTTTACTGTAAGTAGCTATACTTATAAATAGTTATTCACAGCAATTTGAAAGTAATAATAATACTTATAATAATAATACTAATACTAATAATAATTACTAAGTTATTTGTAATTTTTAAGTTATTAAATACTTTTTAAAAAATATAATAATATTAATAATTATAATTATAATGTCTTTTTTTAATGCAGATATTAGATCGAGTGAATTAGAAAGTGCTGGTAAAATTACAATATCAACAGAAATATCAACTCCAGATCAACCATCTGATGGTACTGGATATTTATATACTAAATCTGATGGCAAAATATATTGGAGATCATATGATGTGACAGAGACAGATTTAACTAGTGGTGGAGGTGGTGGTGCTATTTCTAGTGTAGCAAATGGTAGTGATAATAGAATTGCTACTTTTAGCGGTTCTGATACTTTGAATGGGGAAGCAAACATGACCTTTGATGGATCTAGTTTAATAGTTACTAATACAACTACAAGTAGCGCATCTCAAGGTGGATTTATTAAGTTAGTATCTAATGATGGATCTACAATGGCAAGTGGTCATAGGTTAGGTGTAATTGAATTTGCTGGTGCTGAGGATAGCAGTAGTACAATTACAGTTGGCTCCAGAATAGAATCTGTATGTGATGATGATTGGACAGCACTTTCAAATCCAGCATCATTACATTTTTATACTACAAATGGTAATGCCACACAGACGTCACAATTAACGCTAAAATCGGATGGCATGCTCTTTACTAGTCATTCAACTACTGGTTATGGAACTGGATTTGTTGGTACTGAATCTAATTTTTATAACGTATATATTAAAAATTTTGGTGGAGAAATACAAACTAGAATACAAATTGATATTACAGGATTAAAAAGTAATTCTATACAAAATAATTTATTCATAGGTTCCGGTTCTGGTGTTAGTAATTATTCTAATTTTTATGAATTAGATAAAAATATTAATGGTTTAATATCTCGTATAGATATGATATGTCAAGATACACCAACGATAGATAATACATCAACATTTAATAATTCTACTATTAGTTTTGATATAATACCACTACCAGAGTTATTTACTCGTAATGAACCTTATTCAACATTTAGTTTATCTGATAGTGATGGTAAAATATTCAATACTAGTTCTGGATTTTATGAGTATTATAAAATATCAACAGATGATTTGGGGGGAGGAGGTAGTAATGCTATATTAAATGGTATAAATGCGTCAAATGTTTCTCATAGAGTTAATGCGTATGATGTTTCAAGTGCATCTTTTGCTAACAAATTTTATTTAGCAGATAATACAGGTAATCAAGATACTACTCAATATAATAGATTTAAAAATAAGAATGCTGTACAAATTAGTGCTTCAACACACCCATTTACAAGTCCCCAATCTTATTATTATATTAAAAATAGTGAAGCTGGAAGTATAGGAGGGTTTAATTCTGGATATTTTGAATTAAGTAAAAAATTAAATGATACCTCAGAAACTGTAAATAATCAATCAACAAATGGTTCTATTATTATTACTGGTTTATCAAAAAAATATTTATATCTCAATAGAGGAACATTTAGTTCAGGCTCAGAAGATACTTATACTGGAGGAAAAATAGAAATAATTTTATATGGTTCAAAGTCTTTTCAATAAAAACTATGGTATAATTTATAATTAATTTAAATTAGTTTTTTATCTATATTAATTAAATTTTATAATTTAAACATATTTGAATAAATTATCTATAAAATGGTTAGCTCAAATGAAAATAGTTCTGAAAATAAATTAATGGATAAAATTTTAAATGATAATAATTCTACTGATACAAATAATTCATCCAATTCTGAAAGTGAACAAAATAAACCAGTAACTATGACTATTCAAGACGCAGTTAAACTATATTTGAGTAAAAATAAAATTAAACTTCTAATTGGAACACCATGTTATGGAGGATTATGTCATACTGGATATATGCA
>MDTG01201902.1_pt1 | contig 18610 bp, 15 predicted proteins | sample 811421 | NCBI WGS metagenome assembly MDTG01 (sample SAMN05326645, study PRJNA326480) | marine metagenome | isolation source: seawater | place: Pacific Ocean: South East | collected 2011
AATGTCATCGGCCACCAGCTCAGCGCCAGCATGCAGCAGGCGCAACGCCGCCTCTGATTTGCCTGCCCCGCTCTCACCCAGCAACAAAATGCCGTTGCCAAACCATTTCACACAGCTGGCATGGCACTGCATTTACTGATCCTCAGAGGTGAGCAACTCGAATATCTGGTCTTTGGAATCCTGCTGGCGCAGCAGCGAGCAATTATTTTCATCCCGCAAAATACGGGAAATACGTGCCAGCACTTTCAAATGTTCTGCATTCGCACTCTCGGGCGCCAATAAGGCGAAGACCAGATCAACTTTCTTGTCGTCCGGGGCGTCAAACTCTACCCCTTCCTGCAAGCGAATGAAAAAACCATACACTTTATTCAACCCGGCGAAACGTGCATGCGGAATGGCCACACCATCGCCCACAGCCGTACTGCCCAATCGCTCACGCTCGACCAATCCATCCAGCAAGGTGCGCTCGCGCACCTCCGTCATTTGCGAGGCGTGCGCTGCAATTTGCTGCAATGCCTGACGCTGACTGCCAGCGGGCACATGCAACAGGATAGAATCGCGCGTGAGTAGTTCGGCAATATTCATAAAAATTGTGTGCTTTGATTTGCTTTGCGCTTTACGCGGCTGCTTCTGCTGCGTCGTGCACGTCAACCCACGAAATATTTCCGTCAGGGCGGCGATAAACGAAGTTAATCATACCATTGGCAGAATTATAGAAGGTCAGCGCTGGTAAATCTGCTAGATCCATACGCATCACAGCCTCGCTCACAGTCAAGGTTTCAATCTGTGTCGGAGTTTCTGCAATTACCGCTGGCCCACCCTCTTCGGCTAGTTCTTCCTCATTCTCAGGTGCCAGCGTGTACTGCACGGCCTGGCGCACAGCCGCTTCCTGCTCGGCGCGCTGCTTGTTGTGATTGGTGATGCGGCGTTTGTAACGGCGCAACTGTTTCTCACATTTTTCGGCCGCTGCATCAAAGGCACTATATACATCTTCCGACTCGCCACGACTCTTGATCTGCACGCCCGAATGCGTCCCCAGATTGGCCTGAATGTCGCAACGGAAGAGATGACTTTCTTTGGTGACCACCACTTCAGCGGCATTCACCTTGTCCAGATACTTACTGAACACTTCGTTCAAACGGTCTTCAATGCGCGATTGGAGCGATTCACCCAACTCCATTTTTTTACCCGTGATATTAATGCGAACGTCTGTCATTCCTGCCTCGCTAGTTTGTTGATGTTGTAGTTAACGATAGATATGCGTTTGTCAATTTCCAATTAGTCATTTTAGCGCAAAAAACTTCTTTCTCCAAGCCGGATCGGTGCATTCAGTCTACATTGCAGGCAATTTTACGCCCAGCGCATTTGCCAGCCTGTCAGCCTCACCATAATACGCTGCACGGCGAATAAAGCGCGGCATAATGCCTGTCCACTCGAACTGGCCCTGTAGTTTGCCGTCAGCGCCTTCACCGGCAATATTATAGGTGAACAAATCCTGCATAGTAATGGTATCGCCTTCCATACCCACAATCTCGGACACGTAGGTGATGCGGCGGTGGCCATCGCGCATGCGGCTGACCTGAATAATCAAATTAATCGCCGAAGATATCTGATAGCGAATTGAATTCATCGGCAAATTCAGATTCGCCATGTTGATCATATTCTCCAAGCGTGACAATGCATCGCGCGGGTGGTTGGCGTGGATGGTGGTGAGCGAGCCTTCATGGCCCGTATTCATGGCTTGCATCATGTCGAATGCTTCGGCGCCACGCACCTCACCCACGATAATGCGGTCAGGGCGCATACGCAGCGCATTCTTCACCAGATCACGCATCGAGACTTCTTCCTCGCGCTTGCGGCCAAATGACACCGGCTTGGTTTCCAGGCGCACCACATGCGGCTGCTGCAAGCGCAATTCGGCGGCGTCCTCTATGGTAACCACACGCTCCCAATCATCAATATTTTGAGACACCGCATTAAGCAATGTCGTCTTACCAGAACCGGTACCGCCGGAGATCATTACATTCAGGCGGCAACGCCCGACTACTTTCAGAAAATCACACAAGGCCTGCGACACATTCTGCTGATCGCGCATCGCGTCCAACGTGATAATATTTTTAGCGAATTTACGAATCGAGATGGATGTGCCATCCACCGCCAGCGGTGGCGCAATAATATTCACACGACTACCATCGCTCAGACGCGCATCGACCAAGGGACGGTTACGGTTCAGGCTACGCCCCACCATACGCACAATCTTATCAGCTATCTCCAGTACCGCCGCCTCATCGGGATAGGTGACATCGGTCAGCTCCAAACGGCCATTGCGCTCCACATAGATCTGCTTAGCGCCGTTGATGAGAATATCGTTTATGGAATCATCTTCAAGCAATGGCTGAATAGGCCCAAAATCGGACAGGCTGGCGACCAGTTCGTCGGTCATTTCCTGCACGGCAGCGTCGTGGTCGGCTTCAGGAGCGGACTGAGTTGAAAGAGCGGCTAGCTGGGCTTCCAACTGGGCAATGCGCGATTCGAGGGCTTCGGTCATAGATTCATTCTGTGTTTCTTTTTAGTTTTAGCAGAGGTCTGCACGATTGCAACCATATCTGGCTAGCTGACCAGATGTGCTTTTTCGCGACGACGCACCACCGATGACGGGATATGCATCGCCTCGCGGTATTTAGCTACAGTACGGCGTGCCACCTCGATATTGCGTTCTTTCAGTTTTTCGACGATGGCATCATCGGAAAGGATCTTTTTGGGGTCTTCTTTGTCGATATATTCTTTGATGTAGAACATCACGGTTTTGCTGGAATATTCCGCACCACCGCTGGCCCCCGCCAAGGAAGAGGTAAAGAAATATTTCAGCTCGAAAATACCACGCGGTGTCGACATAAATTTATTGGTGGTGACCCGGCTGATAGTGCTCTCATGCATATCCACGGCCAACGCGATATCTTTCAGGGTAAGTGGCTTCAGAAAACGAATGCCATATAGCAAAAATTTCTCCTGCTGTTTCACCAGCTCAGTAGCCACCTTCAATATGGTGTTCGCCCGCTGATCCAGTGCCCGCACCAGCCAGCTTGCATTGGAAAATTGCTCGTTGAGGTATTTTTTGGCTTCTTTGTCTCGCGCCTTGGCATCCAGCTCGGCAAAATAATGCTGGTTTAACAACACACGCGGCAATGTATCGCTATTCAGCTCAATCAGCCATTTGCCCCCCTTACCACGACGCACGAGCACGTCTGGCTCAATCGCCTGCGCGGCATCGTTGATGAATTGGCTGGCCGGCTTAGGGTTCATGCGGCGGATGTCCCTCAGCAAATCCGCGAATTCTTCGCCGTCTACCCCGCACAGTTTTTGCAATTTTTGCAGCTCTCCACGCCCCATTAACTCGATATTCTCAACAAATGTCTGCATGATGGGATCGTAGAGGTTTTTGTCTTTGAGTTGCAGGCTCAGACATTCCTGCAAACTGCGCGCAAAAATGCCTGCCGGATCGAATTGCTGCAATTCCTGTATGGTTTCCTCAATCAGCGCTTCTTCGGCATTCAGCGTTTCGGCCAAGCTATCCATATCGTCGCGCAGATAGCCCGACTCGTCGATCATATCAATCAGCTGCGCGCCAATCATGCGCTTGAGCGGGTCTTCAATATCCACCTGAAGCTGCTCAAACAGATGATCGCGTAGCGATATCTCGGACGAGACAGTCTGCTCAATATAGTCCGAACTATCGCCCCCGCCACCACCGCTTGCACGTGTGGCCACGTCTTTGCGCCCGACTGACTGGCTGCGATATTCACTGTCTTCCTGCCAGCCGCTGGTGCCCTGATCATCCAGCGCATCACTGCGGCTGGTTTGCGTGTCATCATTGTCGCCACGTTCGTCAGATTGCGCAGAACGCTCTGCATCGCGGTCTTCAGGGGTTTGTTCTGTGCCGGTTGCTTCCAGCCGGTCGCTATCCTCGCGTGCCAGCAACGGGTTTTTCTCCAGCTCTTCGGCAACAAAGGCATTTAATTCCATGGAGGAGAGTTGCAGCAGCTTAATAGATTGCTGCAGCTGGGTGGTCATTACCAGCGATTGGCTTTGGCGTATCTCAAGTTTTTGCTCGTGTGCCATACACTACAAACTGAATTTTTCTCCCAGATATACCCGACGCACATCTACGTCATTCACAATGTCATCCGGCGAGCCTTCTTTCAGCACGGTTCCATCGTGGATGATGTAGGCACGGTCAATGATATCCAGCGTTTCACGCACATTATGGTCGGTAATCAACACGCCAATGCCACGGTCTTTCAGGTGGCTTACCAAATCGCGCACATCGGAAATAGCGATCGGGTCGATACCCGCTAACGGCTCATCCAGCAGAATAAACGAAGGGCGACTGGCCAGTGCACGGGCAATTTCCACGCGGCGGCGCTCACCACCCGACAAACCAAGCGCGGGCGATTGACGCAAATGCGTCACCGAAAATTCGGCCATCAACTCTTCCAGCATGCTTTGGCGCACATCGGCTACCGGCTCGCTCACCTCAAGCACCGACATGATATTCTGTTCCACGGTCATACCACGAAAGATCGATGCTTCCTGTGGCAAATAACCAATACCCAACCGCGCGCGCCGATACATTGGCAGGCTGGTGATGTCCGTTCCATCCAGATAGATGCTGCCGTAATTGGGCTGCACCAACCCTGTGATCATGTAAAAACAGGTCGTTTTACCTGCACCGTTCGGCCCAAGCAGCCCCACGGCCTCGCCACGATTCACCGACAGGCTGACATTTCGCACCACTGGGCGCTTGGCATATTGTTTGCCAAGATTAGACACGGCCAGCCCTGACTGAGTATCTACCAAAGCGGGCTTGTGCTCGTCGTCACCCGACGACCCACCGCGCGCATCGCCCGGCCCAAAATCGGGGGCAGATGCATTGTTTTTTTCTGATTTAACAAGGCTTAGCCAAGCCATGCCGTCTCCTTATTCTTTTGCGTCAGCTGTGAAAACCCAGCCTGTTATTTTGCGTTATCCGGCACGAACAAGCCGCGCACACGCCCGCCTTGTGTTTTAGTGCCATCGGTTGTGGTTGTCACGCCACCCGTCAACACACTACGGCCGCTGGCGAGATTATATTCTAATTTACTACCTTTTAGTACATTTTTATCGCGGGTAAGCACGACGTTGCCGGTCAGATAGATCATTTCGCTGTCCACATCATAGATCGCCTGCTCTCCGCGAGCGGTTTCCTGAGGTGCGGCAAAGAACACATTGCCTGTGGCTTCGATCTTGGAAATCTTGCTCCCCATCGCAGCACCACCGCCGCCTTTGTAGAACACGGTCATGGTGTCGGAATTCATGTCAATATTGCCCTGCTGCGCCTCTACATTGCCACGGAAGATGGCACGCTGCTGCTCTTGCAGCACTTCCAGAGAGTCTGCCGTTATTTCAATCGGCTGGTCGCTATCCAGCGCTGGGGCTTGCGCCATAGCCACACATGGCAGCAAAACCATCACCATTCCAGCCAGCATGTTACGCATCATTCTTTTCATCTCCTGCATTTGGATAGACCGTTAAATGCACCCTACCGTTAAACTGCATCACCTGACCACGGTCTGTCACGCTAAATCCTGTTGCACGTAATACGCCCATCGGGCCTTTTCCCTGCACATCTTTCTCACCATAGGCCTTGTTCTGATCCATATCGACATGCATTTCCTCGGTCACGAATTCATAGCCAGCATCATGAAAAATATGCACATTCCCCTTTAGCAACAGCGACTTATCGGTTGTATTCAGCGTGCCATCATTCGCCGATAAATTCATCCAGGCATCATCTTTCAGAAAAATATCGGCCTGAATTTTATCCAGCACAATGGTTTGTGCATCATGCTGCAAGGCAGAATTTGCGGTGATAGTATAGGGCTGATTATTCTCATCCACCCCCTGAAATTTGGGGTTGGTCATCATCGGCAGCGATTCGGCTTTTTCTTTCGCATTATTGAAAGCGATGCGCAACCCCTCTTTGTCGGCGTTGATGACAGGCAGAATGATGATGGTAAGAATCAGCAACAGCGCCAGTGCCAACAGCGACATTTTGCTGAAAAACACGAATTGGGTGTATTTACCAATAGATGCGAGCAGCTTGTCGGCCTCGCGGTTTACCCACCCCTGGCTGCTCGCCTGTTTTGTGGGCCGCTCTGCCATTACATCACCCCTGCACGCAGGCAATCATGAATGTGGATAATGCCAACGGGCTTTTGCGCTTCATCCAGCGCGAACAGGCAGGTAATAGCTTTGGCATTCATTATGCCCAGCGCTTCTGCTGCCAGCATTTTAGGGGTGGCGGTCACCGCGCCTTGCGTCATCACGCCGCCTGCGGTTTGCGACAACAGATCATCGCCCATATGGCGACGCAAATCCCCATCGGTAATGATACCCTGCAATACGCCTTCGCTGTTTACTACGCCGACACAGCCAAAGCGTTTGGCGGTCATTTCTATCAGCACGTCCTGCATGGGCAGGTCTGTTTGCACCAATGGCAATTCGTCTGCTCCGTGCATCAAATCTTTCACCCGCATGAAGGCTTTGCCCAGCTTGCCCCCCGGGTGCAGCACGTGGAAATCCTCCGGCGTGAAGCCTTTGCGCTCCAGCAAGGCGATTGCCACCGCGTCGCCGTAAGCCAGCATCATCGCGGTAGACGTCGTGGGTGCGCCAGTAGGCGATGCTTCTGGAATTTCGGGCAATACAATCGCAATGTCAGCCGCATCCACCAGCGTGGACGTGCTTCGCCGCACCATGCCAACCAGCGGAATCGAAAAACGACGGGTAAAGGCAATCAGATCACTCAGCTCTGCCGTTTCACCCGAATTGGAAAGCAGTAACACCGCGTCATCCGGCGTGATCATCCCCAGATCGCCGTGGCTTGCTTCGCTTGGATGGACAAAAAAGGCCGGTGTGCCCGTCGATGCCATGGTAGCCGCAATTTTGTTTGCAATATGGCCGCTCTTACCCATACCGCTGATAATCACGCGCCCTTTGATGGAAGCAAACAGCTCTACCACCGCTTCAAAACGCTCATCCAGCGTATCTGATACGGCTTGCAGGCCTTTAATTTCCTGCTCCAATACATATTTGCCGCTGGCAATATCCTGACTCATAGCAACCTGTTGTTTACTGTGCATATTCATATAATGGTGCGCTGTATTTAATGCGCAAAGATGTCAACATCAAGCCAACCGGCCAGATCCAGCTCGGCACGCGCTGGCAAGAACCGGAAACATTCCTCAGCCAACTCCACACGTCCCTCACGCTCCAGCATGACATTCAGACGTTCGCGCAAATCGTGCAAGTACAGCACATCCGAAGCCGCATAGTCGATTTGCTCAGGCGTTAGCGTATCTGCCCCCCAGTCAGACGATTGCTGAAGCTTGGAGACATCAACATTGATCAATTCGCGACACAAATCGCGAAACCCATGACGGTCGGTGAAGGTACGCACCAGTTTGGATGCAATCTTTGTGCAGTAGATAGGCGCGGTCAGCACATCCAGATAATGTTTCATAATGGCGACATCAAAGCGCGCAAAATGGAAAATCTTTACCCGCGACTCGTCGGTCAGCAGTTTGCACAGATTAGGCGCGTTATAGACGCCTTTTTCAAACTGCACCAAATGCGCATCGCCCTTGCCATCTGACAGCTGCACCACACACAGGCGATCACGAAAATTATTCAGGCCCATTGCCTCAGAATCTACGGCAATATCGCCTTCAAATTGGACATCGGCGGGCAAGTCGCCTTTATGCAAATAATTAGTAATGGCGCATCTCCTTTTTCCAGCCATATTCTCTGTTTTTAGGGTATGCCATACTGCGCCACACAGCACAAGCGTTTAGCTGCCGCTGCCCAGCCCCGCACCATCGCCACGCCCAATGCCTGAACGCAATACATGACGCGTGCCTGCATCCACCTCATGCACCTTATTGCCAGGCATCAGTCGGTCGCAATGGCGGTCAATTTCGGCAAAAACCTGCTCAGAAATAAACAGCCCTTTGGCTTGAGCCTTTAATTGCTCGAAGCCTCGCTTGAGCGCATTAATAGCCACAGGGTCTTCCAACACATCAATATCGGCCTTTATTTCACACACCCCGCTCTCGCCGCCTCTACACTCCAGCCGCGCACCCGTAACGCCTGCTTTTTGCAACGCCCGTTCTATCTCTGGTATGCGCTTGGCAAATGCGGCATCGGCAATGCCCGGCCCTCGCTCCAAAAGCAAATGTGCGGGTTTGTCATCCTCAGCAGGCATAAACGCCACATCGGCGATAGCAGTACGCTTGTACATCGGCGCGAACAGCACTTTCAGCCTGTCGATCACGCGCGGGTCGCTGGGGAACGTATCATTACCAACGATATAGCCGATTTTATCATCCACGCCCAGGGCGTGATCAGGGTCATGCCCACCGCGGCGGCCTGTGCCCTTCACCAGATAAAAATCGTCATGCTGGCCAAATGCGTCTTCCTGCCCTGCTCTAAAATGCCCTGCGATTATGTCTTTGTCGTTAATGATGGTTGTGCGGCGCATGCCAAACGCCTTCTCACGTTCGCTCAGCGGCACCTCGCCAGCGGCAATCGACAGCAAACCCACATTCTTTACGATATTACTGATAACCGCCTGCGACGGTGCGGCCGCGCCTGCAGCCTGCCCCTCCACGTGCACAAGCCCAAGGCCTGCATCCTGCTCGCTCTGCAAACAATGCACCAGATAGCGCACCGCATCTGTTACCACATTGCCGCCTTTACTATAGCCCATAAGCGTGAAATGTTGCGCTACCCGCGCGGCATCTGGACGCAATGTAAGCGGGGCGCCTGCCCGTTGCAAAGCGGCAATCGTAGCATCGGGCTGGCTGACATCCACCCGCTCTGGTTCGGTCACTAGGGCGCTCAACATCAACAGAGCCAATCGCTGAGCATGGGGCGCTATATCCTGCCAGTCTTGTGCGGATGGTACGTCCGGATCACGCTCTTTCAATGTGTTATAACGGCGAATCATGGCCGCGCCATTTTTCCATGCATTATCTTCCGTATGGCTTGCCGCCAACATGATCGCCTTGCCAGCATAATCTTTGCCTGGCTGCACGTGTCGCGCTAGCGATAAGGGCTTGCCGTATAAATGGCGCGTGAGCGCATGCATGCCTTTCATAATCTGCGAGAGATCCGCGTCTTCACCTGCCAGTGCGTGGGTGCAGGTAAGCACCAGATTAGGCCATTTCTCAGGTGTTTTGGGATCGAACAGTTGGGTTACTTGCGAAGGCAATGTTTCGTTGAGTGATCCGTCTTTGTTATGCGTTACAAATTGCCCATTACGTGCTTGCAGCGCATCCTTGCCGCCATACCAATCTCCCACCGCATCCATTATTGTGGCCATGTTGCCGGTGTTCAGCATTTGCGATGTAGCAGGATTATCGATCAGAAAATAACGGATATAAGGACGGTATTGAGGAGGCGTTTGCAGCATCCACGCCATCGTTGCACGCTTAACAAATTTATAATTCTCAGTCCCCGCCGAATGTTCTGTTTTCGGTGTTGGCGTGTCACTGCTACCACCAAACCAGAAATCAAGCCATGTCTGTCCCGCTTGCAGCCACGGCTCTAAATAAGGATGTAGCGCGGCAGGCGTAGTTGCACGCAACAGATCGGCATTATTGTGAAAAACGGTACGTTGGAACGACTCAAGACGACCCGCATCCAGTGTCTTACCCACACTGGTGCTATCCGTTTTCGCAAATGCCGTCTTACGCTGTTCCGCCATGCCAACCGTTAATTTTTATTAACTATTTTTATACCCGCCATCTCACTAAAAAACAAAGAAAAACCATTGTGCGGCGCAACACAACTCAGCATTTGCGTAGTTAAGAGACGCCTCTTACCTACCTATACTGCTCTGCTGTAGGGTTTAGGGACGTTTCCTAATGTGTTCTTGATAAGATTTTTTGTACTGTTAATGTGCAAAAAAATAATTAGATGGCGCTATGGAACGTTTCGAGCAGTTTTTCAGCAGCAACTTTATGATGCCACATGGGTATTGCTTCCTATGGTTGCCTGAAATTGTATGGCTTCACGTAGTGGCGGATTTGCTAATCGCGACTGCTTATTTCAGCATACCACTTGCCTTATGGGTATTTGCCAAAAAACGGCCAGACATGCCCTTTCGTCCACTGTTTCTCATGTTTGCGTCATTCATTACGCTATGCGGCTTAACACATTTGTTTGGCATAATGGTGCTATGGTATCCGTATTATGGCGTCGAAGGTCTGGTTAAATTGGCAACTGGTGCTGTATCAGCCCTGACCGCTGTGGTTATATGGCGCATTTTGCCATCTGCCATTAAACTACCAAGCCCCAAGCAATTGCAGCAAATGAATGCGGATCTACAGGATGCATACGCATTAGTAGAAAACCGTGTAAAGCAACGAACGAAAGAACTGGCTGATGCGAATAAAGAACTGGCCTCCGCACGCCGCAGAGCAGAAGCAGCAAGCGATGCCAAGAGCGAGTTCCTGGCCAATATCAGCCATGAAATTCGCACACCTATGAATGCGGTGGTTTTATTGTCAGAACGCTTAGCGCATAGTAACTTGCCCGGCGAAAAAGAACGCCAATATGCGGAAACACTCAGCGATAGCGCAAAAGCCCTTATGAGCTTGCTTAATGATGTGCTCGACTTCTCAAAAATCGAAGCACATTCAATGGAGCTAGAGCATATCAGATTTGATTTAATGGATATTCTAAATGAATCCATTGGCATCATGCGTATTAAAGCGGAAGAGAAAAAAATAGGTATCGAACTATCCCATAAAGCATCTCTGCCAAATACCTATGTCGGGGATCCAACCCGCATACGCCAAGTGTTACTAAACCTCATTAATAACGCCATAAAATTTACTGATGATGGACAGATCTCCGTCTCTGTTGATGGCAAACAAAAAAGTGCTGACATCTACTATATATCCATCGCGGTTCAAGATACGGGCGTAGGTATCGATAACGCTAAACTGGAAGAGTTATTCAAAAAATTCACGCAAGCCGATAGCTCTATCACCCGCCAATACGGCGGTACAGGACTGGGGCTGGCTATCAGCAAAGAACTGATAGAGCAGATGGGTGGTCACATAGATGTGGTAAGCACCGTAGGAGAAGGCACGTGCTTTACTATTCAGCTACCTTTGAAACAGGCGGCGAGCGATGATACGACAACGCAAGATGATGCCGCGCAAAAAGCGTCCTCCCAAAAAACTACCGACAACCATGTCCTTCTGGTTGAAGATACCGATGCGAATATTCTGGTGGCGAGCTTATTGCTGGACGACTTTGGCTATAGCTACGACATAGCCAAAACAGGTAAAGAGGCGCTGGATCTATTGAAAGGCCAACGTTACAACGCGATCCTTATGGATCTTCGCTTACCCGATATGGAAGGCTACCGGATAACGGAACAATTCCGCGCTTGGGAAAAAGAAAACAATCTGAAGCAAACACCCATTATTGCTATGACGGCCTATGCTACGCAGAAAGAAAAAGAGCGGTCCTTTACCTCTGGCATGAATGACTTCATCACCAAACCAATTGACCGGGACATGCTGGAAGAACTCCTAAGCCTGCATACCACACGAAAATAGCCTGTATTACCGCTGCTTGCCGCCAGTCAGCGCCTGCCCGTAACGTATGTCATCAATGGTAGGGTTGCGTCCATGGGTCACAATATCGAGCGCGGCATGAATGCGCTGGAAGATACTATTGACCAGGCTACTTTGTTGCTCATCCTGCGGCGGATTCTCTTTCAGCTGTTTGTTCCAGTCATCCCTCGCCGCCTGCGCAAATTCGGCATAGGCGAGCTTATTGGTTAGCACAGCCTTTGAGTGCGGCATTTCATCCAACACCGCATCTCGCAAACTGCTGGCTTCCTGCATCTGCTCTGGCGATGGGAAGCGGCCTGTCAGCGCAGCATATGCCATGCGCGCCGCCTGTTTATATTCGGGCATCAGGCGTTGTTGGAAGAATGCATCGTTACGCACTTGTTCGTGCCGTGCGGCCAGTCCGTCCAAATCACTCGTTACCACACCATACATAACGCGATCCATCACATCACGGAATACGGGTGACTCCTTATAAAGTTTCTGGAAAGCGGGGGCTGACAACACGCCTTTATCCCCACCTTCCGCAGGTGCCAATAATTTTTGGCCTTCAGGTATATCATTTAAGGCTTTGTTCAGCTCGTCTTCCAGCGTGTAAGCGCCCAACCATGTCGGCACAATACCGCCATGCTGTAAAATCTCACTAAAGGTGATGGTGCGTACATTGCGCACATCAACGGCCTGCACCTTACCCACCGATACCGAATCAACTTTGCCAAATGCCGGACCACTACGCGCCTTTGCACGTGAGCCAACCGTGCCCGCACCACGCTGCGCATCTTGCAGGACGCCCATGATGGTACCCAGCTTTTCTTTCTGGAACACCTCCTGCTGGTAATCATCGCATGTAGACTGCAAGGCTTTGGTAACCGCCGCATTAATAGAATCCCACGTCTCCCCTGCCAGCATTTGCACTTCGTCATCATAATGCTTGGCCATATGCGTCATGCTACGCGCAAACAAGCGCTCGGTTGAGCCCGGATAGTTGAAATAATTGAGGTTATCCCCGCCCTGAAAGGTGAATTTCAGGAAGTCATACACATGGAACTGGTTCACCAATGCCGTAGGTGCGCGCACACCGCCGCGATATGGGTCGGACATACTGCCGCCTTGGAAGAATTGCGTCTGAATGCCATGCTCCTTGCCTGCCGTGCGTAACAAATCATGCGCCTGATGAATGAACGCACGGGCGGCAGGCAGGCCTGCGCGGCGGGTATTATCGCTATGTGCCAGCTGCACTTGCTGGACGGGTTTGTCTGCACCCTGTTTTTGTTGCAGCAGCGCCAAATGTTGTTGATAGGCCGTGTTATCGTACGCTCGTCCCATAATCTCGCCCACATGCGGCATTACCTCAGGCGACTCAAACAATGGCACTACACCCAACTCTGCCCGCTTGCCATTGGCTTCGACTGCCTGCTGCAAAAACACCGCCTCAAGCAGATTGCTGGTGGTTTCACATTCAGCCAGCACATTATCCGTCACCATGCTAGGGCAATCGCGCGCCAGCTCCATGCGTCTAATCGTGTGGTAGGCAATCGGCAACACATTGTCATTGCTATAGGGTTTTTGCGGCCCGCCTGATCGGATCTCTGACCACTTCGCCTGCAACAATTCTTTCGCCTTGCCCGGGGTTTGCAGAATATCACCCAACGCTTGCACACGCCCGGATTCGTCCATCTCTTTGTAGCCCGGCACGAGATATTCTATGATACGTGTATATTCCTCGGCCGTTTCACGATACTCAATGCGTGCAAAACTACTGCCGAATGTGCGCACTCGGCGCAGCAAATTAAGTGTGTGTTGTGCGAATTCCGGCTCTGACATTCGCGCGGATTCGTATATTTCTGCCAGATCGTTTTTCAGCGCCTCCGCATCAAATGCCCCTTCAAGCGCTTGCAGTTGCTTTTGATATTCCTCGAAATGCGCGGCATCAATGCCCTGCGAGGACGCCAGCTTGTCATGCAGCGCTTTATAACCCTGCTTCACTTCCTGCAAGGTCGCCTGCCAATGCTGCCATTGGTTTGCGTAAGCGGCAGGCACTTTCACCGCTTCGATATCTTGCAGATAATGCTCTGCCAATGCCATACGGTGCAAGGCAATGGCGCTCATGGTAGTATCTGCATTCACTTTGGCATTGCCGTCTTTATCACCCGATGAACCCCATGAAGAGAAACGCATCTTAAGGTTAAGAGCCAACGGATTATAATCTGCGTTTTTTCGCTCCAGCGCCTGATCAAAATGACGGTATACTTGCGGCAAATCCTCATAAATTGTGCCCAGATGATAGAGCACCATGCGGGTTTCATCTTCCACCCCCAGATTCCGCTCTTTAATACTCACCTGCCCGTCTGGCCCTTCCACCCTGTCATGCGGCAAAAGGGTTACGTCAGCAAAATGCGCCAATGCTTGTTGCAAACCACGTGTGTCACCATAATTACCGTCGCGTTCCTGACGGCGCAGTGCATCTGCCGCTTTTCCCACCTCACGTAAACTCGCGGATAATTCCTGAGAGTTCACACTGGTCGGGTGCGCTGTCATCACGACTTCAAAGGCAGGGCTATTAAAACGCTCAATCAGCTGATCCAGCGACTCGCGGCTCTTATGTACAAATTCTTCAGGCCCTCCCGGACCACCTGGTGCAGCTGTGCGGCCATCCACGCGGTAGTTACGCAGATAATTCTCGCGCGCCATCAGCCCGCCCAGGTCGTTTAGGTGCCCCATTTTTGCATACGCATCAATCAATGTGCGCTTGTCTTGAAGGGATTTCACATCGTCAAGCACATGTTTGAAAGTAGCATCTTTTTGTGCCTGCAACGCCTCTTTACTGGTGCCATTCGGATTTTTTGCATCCAGCGTCACCGCCTCCAAATCACGAATGTGATTAGCTATCTCCGGGTGCGCATTTGCTAATTGCGTTACATATTGCTGCACCAGATAATGTGCAACTTCGCGTGCATCACTGGATAAAAGTTCGCGAGGCGATCCGCTCATCATCGTCATCCTTCATTCTTTGTCGGCCGTTACTTTATTCGGCTTTTCCAAAAGCGCAATACAGCCTGTGTTTATTTCAACGAACTGTCATAATTGCTAACGCTGCATAGCCACCGTTGATTCTGCCTTTTCAGGTCCTGTGAATTCGTGGCGTCTGTCATGCTGAATAGCAATCGCCAGACGCTGCAGCGTTTCACTCAAACGTTCAATCAATACATCTGCGTGCTTACCCTCGGGCAGCTGATCTGCATCAGGCAGCAAGATATTCATCATTAACGGCATATCGCGGTTCGCGTTCGCCGTCAGGAAAGCGGTCGCGCATTCGTCGGCAATTTTTTTAATTTTAGGGGATACTTCTCTAAAACGTGTGGGCGAGGTGACATCATAGTCTGGGTGTTTTTCCTTGCTCATATCTACGCCCATCAGGCGGAATTCTGTTTTCAACCCGTCAATGACGGCTTCCGAAGTGGATTTATAGTTGAATCGTTCGCGCAGCGCTTCTTCAATACGCAAGGTTTCGCTTTCAGCTTCTTCCTTCGAAGAATGGGGCGTGAACACCTGTGTCGGACTTAAAATACCTTCCGCGTCACTGGCAGGCGCACTGGTTGGCAATTGCAACAGCTTCACCGCACGCGATGGCGCTTTATGCGAAAGACGAATCAGCATATCGACTGCTGCAATAGTCGCAAACACATCGCTATCCAGCCGATAATTATCCTGTATTTCCGCGCATACGGATGCATTCTCCACCAAGTCGTGACGGAAACGCTCTAACGGTCGGAATGCCATTTCCAAACGGTGTTCGGTATAACTTTCCATCGCAGCCATGTCGAAAAGGTCAGGATATTCCCGCATTATTTCTGGCTTCTGCTTGGACTTGTCTATAAGCGCCCCCAGCCGGCCAATGCCTGCATAGGCTGACAAACCAGAGTTGAACCACGCCGGCCAGAACTGCGTCACCGCTGCTGAAAACAACGCAATGCTCGCCGCCAGAAAACCACCCACCATAAAGCTCACATCCCAACCACGGTTTAGATCCACATGGTGTTTGACGTGACTCTTATCGACGTAATAGCCCTTGTCTTTGATGTCTTTTAGCAATTGCTTAAAAACGTCTGGCTGTTCGTCTGTAGGATGCTCGGCCACCAACTCCAGCACGTCCTTGGTCACGCTGAAGCTTTGCTTCATGGCATCAGGCTCGCGCAAGCCCATCGCATCGCGTAGCTGCGTGAATGCTAATTGCTGATATTCGCTTTTTTTCTCACCAGCCAGCAACCCCTGAAATTCATTCAGCCGTTCAATATGAGACTGGCGAAGCCGCGCATCTGAGATGAACGCATCGTAGACCACAGGTGGCAATCCTGGCATGTCGCTTTGTTCGGGCAGAACAGCGCGTAATGTCTCCAAATTCTTCTGTACAGTAATGCTCACCTAGCTGGCATCTCGTTTTTTGTTTTACCATCCACCAGTTTACGTTATTATTGTGACAGTAATATTAACCTTGGCTATTTTTCTGCAACACATTGACATTTAACGCAATTAAATCATACAAAGCCATTCTGGCAGCTTTTGTCGGGGCACTATGCCTTCATGCAGGCGGCGCAATAGCGGCTGAACAGACCGCCGCTGAAGAGCAAGCGTCCAAAGCGCTATTTGTGCCAAACCTGAAATTAGCCACCCCTTCTTCTGCCCTGAAAAAGCGCGCGATCAATGTGGCCTATGTTGAGAAAGACACCAGTCTGGGCAGCGGCAAATATATGTGTGGCGGCAGCAAAAATGCCACCATTGCCCCCGCCATGAAACAAATAGAAATGGCGTTTTCGCGGCTGTCTGCACAAGCGTGGGAAAACATCGAATTAGACTATGTGCTATTATGCAGTAACGCACAGGCAAATGGGCGTGATATTGGCGGTATTCCGGTACCACCACTCAAGCTGTTGATGCTGGCCACCGGCAAAGATGCAGTCAGCCAACGCCTGCCCTACACTTCGCTTCACGAGCTTTACCATCTGATTGAGCTGCAAAACAACTCACAAAACGACAATACGTGGGATAAGCATTTTTCCGGTTACAACAACAGTTACGGCAAAAAAGCCGGCGAAACCCGCTTTGGCAGTGGCGGTGTGGGCTTCATTAATGGTTATGCGCGCAGCTTCCCGCACGAAGAGCGCGCCGAGCTGTTCAGCTATATCCTGCTCAACCCTACCGCACTGAACGAATATATATCCAAATCGCAAGACCGTGAGGTCGCTACCAAGATCATGATTCTGAACACCAAATGCAAACAACTGCTTGGTGCTGATGCCTGCCTCTAACCCTCCTATTTCCGCCCCTTCTGCCTCTACTCCGTCTGCATCGAAGGTCAGTCGGTTTTATGAAGACCTTGTCCCATTCAGGCGCTTTGCGGATGCCTGCAAGCCTGACCATTATGTCGCTGCACCAGATGACTGGCATATACTGCTAACCGATGTCGCTGGCTCAACCAAAGCAATCCAGCAAGGACGCTACAAGCAGGTAAACATGGTGGGTGCGGCTTGCATTACGGCAGCACAGAACACCTGCAAGGGCATTCGCTTGCCCTATGTGTTTGGTGGCGATGGCGCAACCCTTCTCGTGCCGCCAACCTATGTGGATGCTGTTATCGCCCAATTATTGGCCGTGCAGACATTCGCGCAACGTATGCATGGGCTGTCACTACGTGTGGGCAATGTGCCCATCAGCGAGGTCTATGCGCGCGGCAAACAGGTGCGTGTGGCCAAATACCACATGGAAACAAGCTGTGAAATGGCCATGTTTCGCGGGGGCGGCTTAGGGCTCGCCGACGATCTGGTGAAACATGAAGGCTATGTAGTTGAAGCAAATGACGGGACGCAGGAGCCTGATCTTGACGGTTTATCTTGTCGGTGGCACCCCATCAAAACCTCGCACGGCAGCATGCTTAGCCTTTTGGTGCTAGTGCTCAATGACGGGGCCGACAATCTTTACTCCGAGATCAACCAACGTATGGCAGACATTATCGGGCATGATAAGACACCTGAGGTACCACTGACGCATTTACGCTATCAATGGCCGGGCTGGCATGCGCTGCGCAATGCCCGCATGGTCTGGCAGCGTGGCAATATTGTGAAGCAACTGCTGGGGCATATTGGCATGATAACACTGTTCCACGTGCTTCATCTGACCAACGGCAAACTCGGAAATTTCGACGTGGTGCAATACCGCAAGGATATGCTGACCAATTCCGATTTCCGTAAATTCGATGATATGTTACGTATGGTGGTGGATTGCACGCCTGAGCAATTACAGCAAATCGAGCAATATCTGGCAGACCTGCATGCACGCGGACATATTGTCTATGGCATGCATCAGGCCGACAGCGCGCTGATGACCTGTTTGGTTACCTCAACCGCCTCCGACGGGCACATTCATTTTATTGATGGTAATGACGGCGGCTATGCATTGGCCGCCACGCAGCTAAAACAACAGCTGGCAGAACACGCAGTCTAAACGCAGGCCATTGCCTGCGAATGAGACGCCACCGCCCGCCCATGATGCTGCGCATGACAGGCAGACACTTCACCTTTGGGGAGCGCACTTTCCATATCCACAGCCTGCCCACTTTCTTTGGGGTGTTTAAACGTCTCTTCCCAGAAAAGCCCGCCCAAAAACGATGCGACAATACTCCCGCACGTTGCAAGGTGCGGCACCAGCATTGCTGCCAGCCCGGTAGCGGCGCCATGCTCCATAACCGGTGCACCAAGCGTGCCTTGCAAAAACGAAATAGTGCCCCCCAGCACGGCGTTTCCGCCCATAGCAAAGGCAATGGCCGTAATGCCAAGGCTCAGCGCCCCCAGAATATGTGGCATAGCAATGAGCGCGCTACTGGCCAATGCGCCATAACGCACCACCTTGCTCCATTTTATCTTATCAGTGTC
>MDTG01218850.1_pt1 | contig 18610 bp, 18 predicted proteins | sample 811421 | NCBI WGS metagenome assembly MDTG01 (sample SAMN05326645, study PRJNA326480) | marine metagenome | isolation source: seawater | place: Pacific Ocean: South East | collected 2011
TAAACATATTTCTAGAGTAGGTATTGGTCTTGATAGTGTGGATTTATTAGCAGCAAGAGAAAATGATATCAGAGTAAGTTATACTCCCGATGCTCCAGCACCCGCAGTAGCTGAATTAACTATTGGATTAATGTTAAGCCTATTGAGAGGTATACATATCTCCAATAGTCAATTACACAAAGGTTTTTGGCAAAGGCATCATGGTAGAAGGATACCAGAGATTACTATCGGTATCATAGGGACAGGAAGAATCGGCACAAGGGTTTTAAGAAGATTAAAATCCTTTGGAACGCCCAGACTTTTAATTAATGATGTACTTCCAAATCTTGAACTTAATAGGGAATTTAAAATTGAATGGGCATCAAAAGATATTGTTTATAAAGAAGCCGATCTAATAAGTTTACATGTCCCACTAACTAAGATGACAAAAAATATGATAACCAGTAAGGAACTTGCTCTCATGAAAGAGAAGGCTTTATTAATAAATACAAGTAGAGGTGGAATTATAAACGAAAAGGATCTATATAATGCACTTTCTAAGGGCAAATTAGGAGGAGCCGCAATTGATGTATTTGAAAATGAGCCTTATGATGGCCCTTTAAAAGAAATTGATAATTGCATACTTACAGCACATATGGGTTCAATGAGCATAGATTGCAGAACCAGAATGGAAATTGAAGCTACTGAAGAGACAATAAGATTTGCAATAGGGAAAGATCTTCTTAGTGAAGTACCAGAAGAAGAATACAAGATTCAAGAGTTAGGTCTAAATTAAAATGATCAAAGGTAATAGAGTAGCAGTATTTGGTGGGTCCGGTTTCCTAGGTTCTCATGCATCAGATGCCTTAACTAAGGCTGGTTATGAAGTAACAATTTTTGACAGAATAGCTTCTCCATGGATACAAGATAATCAGAAAATGATTGTTGGGGATTTACTGGACAAAGAATTAATAGCAGATGTTTTATCAAAAATAGATATTATTTATCATTTTGCTGGCTTATCAGATTTAAATAGTAATCTTGAACAAGCTTTAAGTACTGCCAAAATTAATATTACTGGTACGGTACAACTTTTAGAAGAGAGTAAAAAAGCAAAAATTAAAAGATTTATTTATGCAAGTAGTATGTATGTTAATAGTAGAGAGGGGGGTTTTTATAGGTGTAGTAAACAAGCTTGCGAAGATTATATTCAGGAATTTCAAAAATTATATGATTTAGATTTCACAATTCTTAGATTTGGTAGTCTTTATGGACCAAGATCTAATGGAGATAATGGTTTATTTAGGATTATGAAAGAAGCTATAAATACCGGAAAACTAAAATATAAAGGTAGTCCTGATACTTTAAGAGAATATATTCATGTGTATGATATGGCTGAAGCATGTGTACAGGCATTAAAAAATTCATTTAAAAATGAAATAATAGTTCTTACTGGTAAAGAATCACTTTTAGTTAGGGATGTATTATTTATAATTGCTGAAATACTTAATTTAGATGAATCAAATATTGAATTTGAAGAAGGAGAATATAAAGGTCATTACACTAGAACACCATATTCTTATAAAACAAAATTAGGTAAAAAATATAATCCGGAATTTTCTATAGATTTAGGTCAAGGATTACTTGATCTAATAAACTATATGAAAAATAATTAATAAATTTTTGCGAATATGAAATTAAACTATAAAGAATTTAAGATTTTATTATCAAGTTATAAAGATATTGTCTGGGATTACGATGATACATTATCTAATACAGTAATGAAAAAGGGAGATGCATATGTAGATTTATTTAAAAATTATCCAGATGAATTTAAAAATTTCATCAAAAAAGATCATCAAAGTAACCCTGGAGTAAGTAGATTTAGAAAAATACCTTATTATATCTGTAAAAGTAAAGATTACTTAAATATTGAGATTGACGAGAAGCTTACCCTTTTGAAATTTTCTGAACTATGTATTCAAATATTAATAAACGAACCATTAATAAATGAATTTGAAGAATTTATAAAAAATGAGAAGATAAAATGTAAGCACCATATTCTTACAAATATGCCACAAGATGAAATTGATAAGATTTTATTTTATAAAAAAATAAATCATAGATTTGAAAATATAAAAGGTGGTGCTTTAGATAAAAGTATTAATCTACAAAAACTAGTTAAAAAGTTTGAAATACCTAAAAAAATTATTTTTATTGGAGATAGTGAAGGAGATTTATTAGCTGCAAAAAATAACAAGATCGATTTTGTATTAAGATCTACTAATTTAAATCAAAATATCAAAAGAGATTTTGAATGTAATTATGTAGAGGTATAGTATATCAATGGATTTTAAAAATAAAATCAAATCTTTAAAAGATTTGCGTAAAAAGCTTAAAGATGGAGAACCATCTATAGGTTCATGGCTACAAATTTCAAATTCAAGTATTGCTGAAATTTTAAGTCATTCATGTTATGACTGGCTCGCTCTGGATCTAGAACATGGAGATATTACAGAAAAAGATATTCCAAATTTATGTAATGCAATTCATAATAATTGCTCTTTAATATTTGCAAGAGTGATAGAAGCTGATCCATCAATGTGTGCTAGAGTTTTAGACCTTGGTGTTCAAGGAGTAATAATTCCAAAAGTTGAAGAACCTGAACAATTAAAAAATATTCAAAGTGCAATTTCATATCCACCTTTAGGAGAAAGAGGCGTTGGATTTTGCAAAGCAAATTTATATGGTAAAGATCTTTCAGATCATTTAAAAGAATTTCAAAATCCATTTATGGTTGCAATGATTGAGACTAAAAAAGGCCTAGATAATATAGATAAAATACTTAAGATCCCCTATTTAGATTCGATTTTTATTGGACCATACGATCTAAGTGCATCATTAGGAGTTCCAGGAGATATAAAAAATAAAATAGTTTTAGAAGCAATTAATAAAATCAAATTATTATGTCAGGAGTTTTCAGTCTCATGTGGTTTACACATAGTTGAGCCTGACAAGATTATGCTAAAGAATGTAATAGATGAAGGTTTTTTATTTTTAGCTTATAGCATTGATTCTGTTTTCATCAGAAAATCAAGCATAAATCCATTAAAACTTTATCCCACAAAAAATATTTAAGCAATGAACATTATTGGTATTATTCCCGCAAGAATGGGTAGTTCCAGATTTCCAGGAAAGCCTTTAGAAAAAATAAATGGGAAAGAAATGTTAGCTCATATATATCAAAATGCTTCTCAATCAGAATTCATTGATCACTTGTATATTGCGACTTGCGATGATGAAATAAAAAGAAGAATGAAAGAACTCAAATACAATGTTGTTATGACTCAAAATACTCACGAAAGATGTACTGATAGATGTGCGGAGGCATTGCTTAAAATTGAGAAAACTTTATCTAAAAAGTTTGATATTATAGTCATGATTCAAGGAGATGAACCTATGGTAAGAGGTAATGAGATTGATGAAGCTATAAAAGTCCTAATAAATAATCCAGATGTTAAAATTGCTAACCTTATAGGAATCATCAAAAATATTGAGGATTTTGTAGATGAGAATGTTATTAAAGTTTGTATAAATAAACTTAACAAAGTAATTTATATGTCAAGAGCCGCTATACCTAATTGTAAATCATTTAAAGATATAATACCTTACAAACAAATTTGCATAATGCCTATGAGAAGAGAAATTCTTATTAAATTTAATAATTTAAAGTCAACTCCTTTAGAGAAGAATGAATCTATAGATATGTTAAGGTTAATTGAAAATTCGATAGATATTCATACAAAAATCATCAACTATGAAACACGTGCAGTTGATACAATCTCAGATTTAAAAAAAGTTGAATTTTTATTAAATATTAAAAGATAATTTAAGAATATTTATTTTAAAAAGATGCACAAATATCTCAAAGAATATAATAAAGTTCTTTCACAAAAATGTAATTACATTGGCAAAACCTCTTTGCTTTCTCCAACATTATGTAGAGTGGAGGCTCAAACAGGATTATTTAGAGAAATTTTTTTTAAAAATAATAATATTAAACTAAATCTTAGAAAGAAAATATCTGAAAATTTTGGTTTTTTTTTAAAACCTTTTAGAGACTACAAAATCTCAAAATCTTTAAAAAGTTATCCATTTCCAAAAAAAATAAAAAATTTATTCATAACTTATGCTGACTATAGAAATTTTGATAATAGAAATATTTGGAGAGAAGAAATATTTAGAGGACTTTATCCAAGTAATCAAAATATTATTATTGCAATTGTAAATGGAAAGAAATCAAAAGATTTGGAAAAAATAAATAAGTTCATATCACACTGCAATGATAATTCTTATATTTTTAGTAATTATCATTTTATAAACTTCAGTAAAATTGTTAAAGCAACAATTTATTCATTTAAATCATATTTTCTAATTTTAAAAAAATTGATTTTTCAAGAGATTAAGATACTTAATAGAAATATTAAATTTAAATTACTAAAAAAATCATATTTAGACTTTACTTCAGGGAGAATTTATACAAATGAACTATATAAGCTAACTTGGAGAGAAATAAATAAAGAATGTATTATTAATAACATAATCTTTCCATGGGAATCTCAATGTTGGGAGAGATTAATTTGTAATGAATTTTATTGGGAAAAAACTAATATTATTGGATATCAACATACAGGTTTTTCATATGGATTGCTGCAACATTTTAATACTAGATTTGATAGAGAACTTAACATAACTCCTCATTTTATTTTTACTGCTGGAGAAGTTCAGAAAAATATTCTTTTAAAATATAAAGGTTTTAAATATACAAAAATTATAAAATTCGGCTCACTAAGATGTTCCTCAAAAATAAACCCAGATCTAATTAATAAAAAAATTAGTGAGAAAATAAAAAAAATTTATTTATGCTTAGGATATAACATTTTTAATTATGACCGGATAATAGATGAATTAAAAAATATAGATAATTCTATAAAGATAAATGTTCTTATACATCCAATTAACAAATATTATATTTATAAAAATAAATTAGAAGATAATATAAAATTAATAACAAATAGAGATAATCAAGATTTAAAAAAAGCAGATTTCTTATTAGTAGATGATAATTCAATGATGATTGAAGGTTGGTCGTTAGGAGTCCCAACTGTTATTTTAGAATCTGATAAATTTAATCTTTCTAAAAGAGATTGGGGAAGTCCAATAGTCCATATTGCATTAAATAAATTAAATAAAATTGTTAATAAAACTTTTATAAATAAAATTAATAAATCAATAGATGAATATATTGCTTCAAACTATGGAGAAAAATATTTTAATGAAACATCCATAAATAATTTATTTAATTTTATTGAAAAAATTAATTCAAAGAAGATAAAGAGAAAATTATGAAAAAATATTATATTTATTTTTTTAAATATCTTAGATCAAAATTATCAGCAAAGATTTGGCAATCATATGTTCTTAGTGATGAACAATTTAAGGAATTTTCAATCTCTAAAAAATTAAGTTTTGATAATCTTATTAAAATACCAATACCTAGAAATCATTTAATTTCAGCTGATCCATCCTTCATAAATAGCGATTGTATAATTTTTGAATCCATCAAAATATCAAATGGATGTGGTCAAATTTATTTTTTTAATATCAATACAGGTAAGCTTAAAAAATTTTTTTTAAAAAGAAATAAGCATTATTCTTTCCCACAATATTATGAAATAAAAAAATGCAAATATATTACTTTTGAAAGTAATGAAGATTATGGTTTAATAATTTATAAAATTAAATCTAATATCCTAGATAATGAACAAATTAATTTAGAAAAAATAAAAATCCAAAATAATCCCAGAATAAAATTTATAGACCCTATTATAATATATGTTAAAGATAACTATTATTGCTTCGCCTCCGATAAAGTTAAACCAAATTTAACTAAATGCATCGGAAGAATTCATTTTAAGGAGGAAGATAAAATAGAAATAGATACAAAAAAAATAATTGATTATGTTTTACCTCATAGATTAGCTGGCAAAAGCCAAGTTTCAAAAAAAGGAATAATATTTCATGGACAAATATCAAATTATCGCTATGGAGAAGGTGTTAAAAAGTTTATTTCAAAAAATAATCGATCCCTAGAAGCTATAGAAACTTATAAAATTAATGATAAAAAATATTTTGGACCTCATACATTAAATTTTTCTCCATGTAATAAATATGTTGCATTAGATATTTGTTATGAGTCATTTAATCTTATTCATCTGTTTGTTAAAATTATGCAATTCTTGAAAAGATAACTTTATATAATATTTTCAAAATAAAAACATCATGATTTACAGTTATAAATTATTTTCTAAATTTGATAGTAAACTAAAAAATGATTGGCTTTATTTAGAGAAAAATGGAATAGTACCTATTTTCTCAAGTTATAAATTTCATCTAAAGATAAATGAGCTAAGACTATGCAATTTAGAAATATTTATAATTTATGATTATTTTAAAAGACCAGTCTCTATTATTCCACTTGAAAAAATTAATAGCAAAATTGGGAATTTTTATACAATTCATGGTTCAGATTATTTAGATTATTATGAGTTTATATTTGATCAAAATCAAAATCTAAATACTTTAAGCATTTTCATTCTTGATAACATTTTTAAAGATAAAACAATTTTTTTAAGAACTATATCAAGTAAAAATAAATTAGCTAATTTTCTAATAAAGAATTCAAAATATAATTTCAAATGGATAAATAATTATCGATTCTGGATTGAAAAAGAAAAATATGAAATATTTTTTAAAAATCATAAAAAGTCTATTAACAGACTTAGTAAAAATATAAATAAATATAAAGTATCTTTTATTAATAATAAGACAAATATAATTAATAAAAAATACTTAATAGAAAAGCATATTGAATTTAAATCTAAACAATTCAATGATACTTTTACAAGGAATATTTTTAAAATTAAGAATTATAGAAGATTTATAAATTCCTTATTTTTAGAAGATGAAAATCATGAAATCCATTATTTAAAAGATAATAAAGATGAAATTCATTCAATAATCTTATCTTTAATAACAAAAACAGATTTTTGCCATTATCAACTTTCTCATAACAAAAAAAGTAACTTAAGATCTCCCGGGAAAGCGCTCATGTATGAATCACTAAAATTTTGTAATACAAATAATTTAAATTTCGATTTTAGTACTGGCTTAGAAAATTATAAAAAAGTTTATGCGACTAATAAAGATTCCTGTAATTCTATATTTATTTCTCAAATGAATTTTTTAAATATTATTTTACTAGCAAAATTTTTTATTTTATATAACATTAACACAAGAAATTTTCTTAAAAATATTTATATTTTTTTTAAAAGGGTAAATATTATTAAATAAAAATTATTTTAATTTTTCCCATGAAAAAAAAACTTTATTCCAATTGGTATATATGGAATTTTATTAGAAAGTTGATAATCATAAAAATATGAATTTTTCTTTTGAAAATAATAGGGATCTATATTTTTCCAAAAAGCTTTAGAATTACTAATCAATTTATAATTATCATTAATTTCTTTATTAGTTACATCAACTTTAAAATAATCTTTTAATCCATTTTTACTAAATGACCAACCTTGAAAATAATCTTCGAATTTATTTTCATCTGCAGAAGTTACACTTGTTGTTAAAAGAAGAATTGTATTTTTCTTAAGAATAGAAATAAATCCATCTAATGAGTCTCTAATTTGAGCCAAATCACAATGCTCAATAGCTGACAAAGAAACTACTGCATCAACCTTATAATCATAATCTTTTAGTTGTTCAAAATATCCTTTAATCATTTTTATTTTTCCATATTTTTTCTTTTTATAGTCAAATAACTCTTTGATATATAAAGTAATACCTTTTAGATATCTAACTGCCTTAATGATTAAGGCAAAGAATTTATATTCTTTTAATTTATAGATTATTTTTTTTATACTAGATAGATCGCTATCATATTTTATAAATGACATATATTCATGAAAATAATTTAAATTCTTATTTGGATTTGGATTATCAACATCAAAAATATTTCTAGCTCTTTTTAAGATTTTTCTATCTGAAAAATCAAAAGATATAACATTATAACCCTCTGCAGCTAATAAATATTGAAGAATACCTTGACCTGCCCCAGCATCTAAGATTGTAGAACCAGGAGCTATTCTATGAGATTTTAATTCTTTTAATATCCATATTTAATCTAGGCAATAATGCCAACCATTCGGTCTATTTAAAATTAACAACCAATAATAAATTTTTTTTAAAATTAATTTATTATTAAGTAATTCAGGTTTTAGAAATGTGTATTTTGTAATAATATTCACTTTTTTTAATTAGTTAGAGAACTGATTATCTGTTGTGCCAAAAGCCAATCTTCTTTATCATCAATATCAATAGACTCTATAGAATTCCTAGCCATTGGAAAAACATAAGGATTTTTACTTATTCGATGATAATTTTTAACAAAAGTAGCTCCAGAAAATATATAAAAGCATGAATTCTCTTCAAAAATTGATTTAAGATCTTGAGTTCTCATTAAATTTGAAGGATCATGATTTATGGGTAAAAGTTTATCATCATAAAGTCTTGATTTTAATAAATTTGCAGAAAATAAACTACTATTTTCATTATTTAAAAAATATTTTGAAAATTTTTTTATAGCTGAATTTAATGTTTCTTTCCTCAAAAGAGGATTAGTACTATGTGTTTGCAAATAGATGTTATTCAGTCCTAATTTATTTACATCATAATTAATAATTTTATTCATAGAAACTTCATCTCCTCTCAAATTGATTGGTCTAATATGTATTTGAACCCAATTGGAATATCTTTCCTTAGCGATATTGGAAATCTCTTCACTATCGGTATTAATTACTAATTTTTTGATTGTATTTATTTTTCTCAATGTATCGGCAATATAAAAAAATAATGGTTGTCCACATAATGATTTTAAATTTTTATTTTTAATTCTTTCAGAATTTGCCTTCATGGGTAAAAGAGCTATTAAATCCTTCATTTTTTAAATTTTCCTAAATATGTTTAAATTTCCCTAAGGTGATTAAATTAGTAAAATTCATTTTAAGAAAAATTATTTTATTAAAAAACATCAATAATTTGCCATTCCATTATTAATTTCTAAAATTTTATCACAATTCTTGAGAGAAGAAAGTCTATGAGCAATCATTAAAACTGTTATATCAGGATTTAGTTTTTTAAGATTAGATATAATTCTATGCTCTGTATCGTTATCTAATGAACTAGTTGCTTCATCTAATATTAGAACCTTTTTTAATTTATATATTGCTCTTGCTATACCAATTCTTTGCCTTTGCCCACCGCTGAGATTTATACCTCTTTCGCCTACTATAGTCAAAATTCCATTATCATTATTTTTTATAAATTCTTCTAATTCTGCGATTTTCAAAGAATATTCAAGTTTTTCAAAATCTATTTTATTATGATCAAATTCAAGAGCTACATTTTCAGCTATCGTAGCATCTGACAAATAAATAAATTGAGGTACATGAGAAATAATAGACTGCCATGAAGATAAATCTATTGACGATTTTATAATTTTATTATCAACTCTAATGCATCCAGAAGTTATAGGCAAAAAGCCCATGAAGACATCTAAAAATGTACTCTTGCCAGCTCCTGTACTACCTTTAATACCTATATGTTGACCCTTTTTAATAGTAAGAGAAATTCCCTTTAATGAATATTTTGCTTTTTTATCATATCTAAAAAATACATCTTCAAAAACTATTTTTTCTCTAAAATCAAATGGTTTAGATATTCTAGAATTATTATTATTATTATTGAATTTTTGACAAAATTGAAGAGTAATGTTTGCCCCTTCACTATAGGTAATTATGGCTGTATAAGAGGAATATATTTTTTGAAATGCAGGTAAAAGTTTTTGTAAACCAAAAGCTAATGGGGCTAACAATAAAATAGATGATTGATTTTGGTTAGGAATAAATGAGTAGAAAATAACTATTAATGCGATCAAAATGAGTGCTATAGTCTCAATAAAATATCTAGGAAAAAAAGTTAAAAATTGAGATAAAGCAAAATTTATTCTCATTTTATAAACAATATCCTTAAACCTTCTTAAATAAATATGTTGAGACTTTTCAAGAATAATATCACGAATAAAACCAATGCCCTCAGTAATTGACTTTAGTTCTAATTTTTTAGAGTTAGCTACTGAAATACTTATTCTTCTTACTTTCTTTTTAAGTAAAAAACTAATAAAGAAATAAATACTTCCAAAGAATAATAGAGAATAAATAGTTAGACTTTTCTCAATTAAGATTAATCCGACAATTATAAAAATTGCTGTAAAAACAGATGCACAAAAATCTAGTATGGCAGTAGTAAATGCGACTAAATCATCAACATACTTTGTTATTCCTGTAATTGAAAGACTAGAGTTTGTCTTTATGTGCGAGAGATAAGGTCTATTTAATTCACTAAAAAAATATTCAGAGCTAAAATCAGCACCTATAAGTCCTGAAAGTCGATAATTAATAAATATATTTAATAATTTCAAAAGTCCTGAAAGAATTGCGAGAAATCCAAATAACAACGATATTGTTATTATTATTTGACTTCGATCATATATTTTTAATATTTGAAAGAAATTATTGATTAAATTAATTTCTAATATTTTGGATGGATCAGAGGTAATTATGTAAATGAAGGGTAAAACTGATGCTATAGATAATAAATCCGCGATACCAGAAAATAATATTAAAATAAGTGTAACTATTATTTGTTTACGCCTCTTAATTTTTAACTTTTGCCATAAAGTTAAAATAATTTTTAAATAATTTAATTTTTTAGACATCTAATAAAATAAATTTCTAAGGTTAAATAAATTTTTAATTAAATATATGAATATTTTTAAATTTGTTTTTAGAATAAAAAGCAAATACCAAATATTAAAAATAATTTTAAAATTTGATTTAAATAATCTAATATAAAAATAACTTTCTTCTTTAAACCACCTTATTGCATTGTTTTTTGAAAAGTTGCCATCATGTAATCTTGATTTCTCCAAAGGCCGATTAATGTAATAGATATGATTTTTAAAACATAACCGAATTAATAAATCAAAATCACCGAGCAAATTATAATAACTATTAAATTTATATTTATTTATTAAATCTTTTGTAATCATTAAACAACCAATCGAAATTATATTTTTTAAAAAGATATCTTTTAGATAAAATTTTGTTTTATATTTTTCTAATAATAAACCTGTAATATTATCTTTTCCATCAATGAGATAGTAGCCACCTGCTACTATAGGATTTTGTTTACTAATTTTAGATAATTGTATTTCTAGTTTATCCTCCATCCAAATATCATCACTATCTAAAAATGTTATGATCTCTCCTGAACAAAAGCTTAAAGCTTGATTCCTAGCATCATATAGATTTCTGTAAAAAGGTGATTTATGATATTTCAACTTACTACAGAAGCTTTTTGCAATTTTTTCAGTATTATCAATTGAATCATTATCATATAAAATTATTTCCCAATTTTTAAAAGTTTGTTTATAAACAGATTCAATCGCTTGATATAAATAGGCTTCGCTATTTCTACAATTCATTATTACTGATACAAAATAATTTTCCAAATTTTCTTAAATTAATAAACTATCTTCTTGGATAAATTGATCGATAGTCTTAACAACTTTTTTTACATCATCATCAATTAAATCGGGATGAAGAGGTAAGGATAATAAATTATTAAATAAAAATTCACTATCTTTTAGAGAATCATTAATATCATTTTTATAATAAGAAAGCATATGATTGGGTTTATAGTGTATTCCAGTTTGAATATTATTTTCCAAAAGATAACTTCTCAACTTATCTCTATTCAAGCCAATAGTTAAGACAGGATAAATATGCGGGACAATATCTTCATAACTTCTTATAAATGTTTTGATATATTTATTTTTAAATAATAAAGAATCATATAATTTTGATAAAGATTTTCTTTTAGAGGAAAAATAACTAAATCTTTTCAGTTGAGAAGAACCTAATGCAGCCATAATATTACTCATATGATATCTCCATCCTTGAGCATCAACATCGAATTCCCATGATCTTTGAGATTTAAACCTCTTTTCTGAATCATTAATAACTCCTAAGAGACGATAATTCTTAATATTTTCTAAAACTTCATTATCATTTGAAGTAACACAACCTCCTTCTCCTGAAGTTATATTTTTAATTCCATCAAAACTAAAGCAGCAAACATCACCAAAGCTGCCAATAAGCTTACCTTCATAGTAACTTCCAAAAGCATGTGCAGCATCCTCAACTACTCTTAAATTATTTAATCTTGCAAAATTATAAATCTCTGACAAATTCCCAGGATCACCGGCATAATGTACTGGCATTATTGCCTTGGTTCTTTTTGTAATCTTTTGTTTTGCATCAGATAAATCAATAGTGAGTTTATCTTTATCTATTTCACATGGTATTGGAATAGCACCTAAAGCTGAAACGGCCTGAAAACTAGCAACATATGTAATAGACTGTATAAGTACTTCATCTCCTTGTCTAATACCAATAGCTTGTAAAGCCAATTGCAGAGCTGCAGTTCCACTATTCACACAAACAACTTCTCTCCCAATAAATTTGGAAAGATCCTCCTCAAAAATATTTACGTAATCACCCATACCTAGGTATTCATTATCCAGAACATTTAATACTGCCTTTTTATCATCTTCATTGATTACTGATTTAGATAGCTTTATAAATTTATTTTCCATCTTTCAACCATAAATATTTACCAGAATTACATATTTGTTCTAAATAATCCTTATCTCTTTTTGTATCCATGCATTGCCAAAATCCATGGTGTTTATATGCCATCATCTCGCCTAATGAGCAAACTTTTTCAAGAGGTTCTTTTTCTAATATTGTAGCGTTATTATCTATAAGTTTGATAAAAGATGGTTCAATAACCATAAATCCACCATTAATCCAAGAAGAACTTACTTGAGGCTTTTCTTCAAAAGACATTACTTTATTATCCCTAATATCTAATTCGCCAAACCTTGCAGAAGGCCTTACAGCTGTTATTGTAACCATTTTTTTATGTTGCTTATGAAAATCAAATAAGCTATTTAAGTTTACATCAGCCAAACCATCTCCATATGTTAAGAAAAAACTCTCATTATTCAAATATTTAGCTACTTGTTTTAGCCTTCCGCCAGTCATAGTATTAAGGCCAGTTTCTATTAAAGATATTTTCCAATTCGAATTATTATTAGACAGATTAGTAATATTATTATTTAAAAGATTAATCTCAAAATCATTATCTATAAAATTAAAATTTAAAAAATAATTTTTAATTACTTTTGATTTATAACCTAAGGCTAATATGAATTCGTTATAACCATACGAAGAGAAAATATTCATTAGATGCCAAAGAATAGGCTTTCCACCTATATCTACCATAGGCTTTGGAATATTTTCTGTAATGTCGCCAAGTCTACTTCCAAAACCCCCAGCCAAAATTACTACTTTCATGTATGCCCTCTTAATTAATAAATTTTAAATGTAATAATTAAAATATAGATAAAAGTCTTTTATCTTAAAGATTTATTTGCATTTTGAGATATAAAAAGATAATTAATAAGAAAATAAATATACAAATTATTTATAATAATAATTAATCACTTATCCAAATTAATATTTTAGTAGTAAGTTAATGTATATTTATCTGTAATATTTGTTGATTTAATTTTGATCATACAGTTAGTATCAATTATATGGAAATAGTAGAAAGAAAAAACTTATCAAACAAGACTATCTTCATAGATGGATTTTGGGGTTCAGGTAAATCTTTATTATTTAGCTTGATTAATGATCAGAAAATTTTAACTAGATTTATAATTGACCAATCTATTGAAGACTTCTTTGCCTTGAATAATATTGGTAAAATAGATGATCAAACACTTAAATTTCTAGTGAATAATAGAAGAGATATTCTTCTTTTTTATCATCAAATTGGAAGACATACCAATATGAGATTAAGTGATGATACTGGTCCAAATGATTTATTAGAGCTAATAAATAATTTAAGACGAAGCTTTAAAAGTTATAAAACAATTGAAATTGAGAAAAAAATTAAAGCACAAAAAAAATCTTTACCAATAATGATTCATTGCTGCATTAATTCCAATGAAAAGATGTTTGAGATATGGGGAGAAAGTTTAAGATATATCCACATTTGTAGACATCCCTTGGATGTTTATAAACACACTTATAAATACGTAAATGATTTTTTTAATAGCTCAATATCTTTTGAACTAAAGCTATCAATAAACAATAACACAACGATATTACCATCATTTGTTGCAAACATAATAAGCAAATATGAGAAAATTAGTACGTTAAAACCAACTGACATATCAATCATTTGTATTTCTGAATATACAAAGCAAATGTGCAGATATTTTAAGAATAATTGCTCAAACCGTTTATTTATTGATTTCGATCAACTAACAAATAATACTATTGAATCATTAAATTTTATAGTAAAAGATTTTTTGGGATATAAAAATCATAATCTTAAATCAATAAATTTTAAAAAATATAATTTACCGAGAAATCTTCCTCAAAATAAAATTGATAGGTATGCTATTTATAAAGAAATTAAAAAAAATAAAATAGAAAAGAATGTACTTAAATTACTTGACGAATCTATAGATATTTATGAAAAAACCTTTTAATAATTAACTCAATATTATTTTACTTAAAATAGAAATGGAAGTTTTCATTAATTGTTTAGGTATAATTTAATAAATTTCAATTTTTGATAATTCATATGGAAAAAAAAGTTTTTTGGTGCACCAGTTGTTTAGCAATGTCTACTAGAAATAGAATTTCTTTTAATAAAGAGGGAAAATGTAATGCATGTGTTTGGTCGGAGAAGAAAAGAATCTTAGATTGGTCTTCTAGAGAAAATCAACTTGAGGAATTGCTAGATAATAATAGATCAAGTGATAAAAGTTTTGACTGCATTGTTCCAGTAAGTGGAGGTAAAGATGGTAGTTATGTCGCCTATAATCTTAAAAATAAATATGGTATGAATCCTCTTGCCATCACGGTAAATCCTCCATTGCCACTGGATATTGGTGAGAAAAATTTAAAGAATTTTATAAATAGTGGATATAGTCATATTTCTGTAAGTACAGATACAAATACGATGCAATTTCTAAATAAAAATGGATTTATAGATAAAGGTTTCCCATATTTTGGATGGTTAATGGCTATTCAAACAGTTCCCGTAAGATTAGCAGTTAATCTTGGAATAAATCTTATATTTTATGGAGAAGATGGAGAAGTTGAGTATGGTGGAAGTACTGAAACAAGTAATAATTTTCTATATGATATTGAATATATGAAAAATATATATCTTGAAGCAGGATATGATCAAAGAATAAAAAAAGCAAAGGAATTAAATTTAGATGGACTAGATCTTTTTCAATTTCCTAATAAAAATTCTTCTGAACTTAAAAATTTAAAAATTACTCATTGGTCTTATTTTGAAAATTGGGATCCATATAGAAATTATTTAGTTGCCAAAGAATTTTGTGGATTATCAGAAGCCGAAGAAAATAATGCAGGTACTTTTACAAATTTTGCACAGAATGATCAAGCTTTATACGCTTTGCATACATATTTAATGTATTTAAAATATGGTTTTGGCAGAGCTAATCAAGATGCATGCATTGAGATAAGAAGAGGAGCTATGGAAAGATTTCAGGCAATTAATTTAGTTAACTTATATGATGGAGAATATCCCGAACAATTTATGGATTTATACCTAAATTATTATAAAATGACATTAGCTGAGTTTAATCAAATACTTGATAAATGGGCTAACAAAAAACTTTTTCGAAAAGAAAATAATAGATGGATTCCAAATTTTACAATAGTTTGAAAAATCAAAATAAAATATTAATTATTGATTTCGGGATGGGTAATTTATGGTCTGTAGAAAGTGCCCTGAATTATCTTAATATTAATTATGAAACTACTCAAAATTATAAAAAATTATTTGAAACGAATAAAATTATCTTGCCAGGCGTAGGATCATTTAGAAGAGCTATGCAATCTATTAATAAATTAGGATTAACAAACGCAATAAAAGATTTTGCTAGTGATAAAAAAAATAAGATCTTAGGAATTTGTTTAGGATATCAACTTTTAACAAATAGTAGTAATGAAGATGGATTTACAGAAGGCTTAGGTTTAATAAATACCAGGGTTGAAAAGTTTAATACAAAAGAATTAAAGGGCAATAAGATACCACATATTGGTTTCAATTCAGTTTTTAAAAGCCCAAGAAGTAAATTATTTGATAATCTGCCAAATTCATCTGATTTTTACTTTGTCCATTCTTATAAAATTCCTTTGGATAACTTGAAGGGAGATATTTCAATCTGCAATAATGGATGCGATTTTGCTGCAGCTTTTGAAAAAGACAATATTTATGGAGTCCAGTTTCATCCTGAAAAAAGTCAAAAGAACGGAATAAAACTTTTATCTAACTTTTTATTTAAAGTTTAATGTTAAAAAAAAGAATCATTTTTACACTTTTATATGATAGTGACAAAGAATTTTTTTACTTAAGTAGAAACTTTAATTTACAGAAAGTAGGAAATTATAACTGGTTAAGCAAAAATTATAATTTTGATTTAGTTTCCCAATATATTGATGAACTTATTGTTCTTGATGTTTCAAGATCGAAAACCAACATAAATAATTTCTGCAAAATGCTTAAAAATTTATCATCAAAATGCTTTTTGCCAATAGCTGCAAATTGCCATATTAATAATGAAAATATTGCAAGAAGTCTTCTTTTAGCAGGTGCTGATAAATTAGTCATTAACACTTCATTAATAAAAGAAAAACAATTAGTTCATGTATTAAAACGAAAGTATGGAAGGCAATGCATTGTGGGATCAATTGATACAAAAAATTCAAATAACGGAAAATATAAAATATTTATAGAAAATGGTAAAAAAGAATTAAATTTTAATTTAGATAATATTAAAGAGAATTTACCTATTAATGATATCGGTGAACTGTATATAAATTCAATTGATAAAGATGGAACAGGTCAGGATTATGATTATAAAATTTTAGATAATTTGCCTATATTAAACATCCCAATTATTTTTGCAGGAGGAGCTGGAAATCCAAGGCATATAATAACCTGTCTTAAAAATAACAAAGTTGATGCCGCCGCCACTGCTCATCTTTTTAACTTTATTGGCAATAGTCTTGAAAAAACAAGACAAGAAGCCATTAAAGAAGGTATAAACTTGGCAAATTGGGATTGATTATAAATTTTTTTACTTTTTAACATATTGCTTTTACAAAAGTAAATTTAGGAGTTATCTTAAAAAAAGTTAATTTTAAAAAATCGAAAATTGCAATCCAAAAGTACCTTTAACTGATCTCCAGTTTACTTATATTTCAAAATTTAATTCTTTTGTATATGAGGGCAAAATAAAATTAAAAGAGAATAAGAAATGTTTTTACGGTGCGAGTAATTTTAAGACCTTAAGCAAATATGATAGATTTGGCCTTCCTTTTGGAACAATTATTTGTAAAAAATGCGGTTTAATAACTCAAAATATTTCTATACATCAAGACTCTATAAAAATTTTTTATGATCAAATTTATTGGCCACTAGTTTCCGGAGAAGATCCAAATAGCAAGAAACAATATTTAAAGATAAACAAGAAAAATCTTACATTTTACCAAATATTTTAAATACTGGAAAAAACAGTATCAAAGTATTTGAAATTGGTTCAGGAGATGGGAGCGTTATTATAAAACTAGGTAGAGAATTAAAAGAAAATAAAATCAATGCAAATTTATATTGTTGTGACTACTCCTCAAATGCAATAAATCAAAAAAATGAAGATAATTTAATTTCAGTTTTAGGTGGTGCTGAAGAGTTAATTCAATTTGGAAAAGCTGACGTATTAATTCTTAGCCACATTCTTGAACATTATTTAGATTTAGATACGGCATTAGATGATATTCGTTCACTTTTAAAAGATGATGGTTTGATCTATGTAGAATTGCCAGGATTATTAGACCTAAAAAATAAAAAAGATTATTTATATAGTTATCAAAACTACAATAATATAGGTCATATTCATAATTTCACACTCAAAACATTGCAAAATGTATTAGCCAAAGGAAATTTGGAGCTTATAAATGGGACAGAATATATTAAAGCAGTATTTAAATTTGGTAATCCTAAAAATCTTACTTCTGGTTATGATGAGACATTAAAAGCTCTGGAAGAGGTAAAAATCAAAGAGATTTCTTATTCTAAAAAGAAAAGATTGATATCTTATTTAAAAAGAGTTATTAAAACTCTTTTATTTAAGAGAGGATATCTTTAATAATTAAATCTAGGAAATTGTTATCTACCCTTTGCATTTAACACAAGCTTTATTGTCTTTGTGAATATTAATAAATCCAAAAGAATTGATTTGCTCGATATATAAAATAAATCA
>MDTG01391962.1_pt1 | contig 18610 bp, 16 predicted proteins | sample 811421 | NCBI WGS metagenome assembly MDTG01 (sample SAMN05326645, study PRJNA326480) | marine metagenome | isolation source: seawater | place: Pacific Ocean: South East | collected 2011
CATCAGTCTATTGTTTCAATTGCTCCTAGATATATATTAGAAACTTTAATTATTTTTCTCGCAATATTGCTACTTTCATTTTATTATATAATTGAAAAAGATATTTTAGATATTCTTCCTATTATAACAATTTTCGGAGCTGCAGTAATAAGATTGGCTCCAATAATTAATCAAATCACTAGATTTTATAGTCAAGTTAAGTATGGAAAATATGCAGTTGAAAAGATATTTGATGAATTAAACTATAGCAATAATGATTTAAATTACGGAAATGAAAATTACAACACTGATCAAGTTACTGAAGAATTCAATTCCTTAAAACTTGATAACGTACAATATCAATATCCTTCGTCTAGTAAAGTCAACTTAATAGTGAATAACTTGCAAATTAGAAATGGTGAAGCCATTGCAATTATAGGTGGTTCTGGAGCAGGAAAAACTACTCTTGTAGATTTGATGTTAGGGTTACTTCCTAAAAGTAAAGGCACTATAAAATTAAATGGAGAGGCCTTATCAGAAGATTTTTCTTCATGGTGGAAAATGGTAGCCTATTTACCTCAAGAAGTATTTCTAATAAATGCATCAATATCTCTTAACATTGCTTTGGGATTGACTAGGCAAGAAATTGACTATGAAAGATTAAATAAAGCCATTAAGCATGCTCGTCTTGATGAATACATTTCTTCACTTCCAGAAGGCATTGAGACAAATATTGGGCAAAGAGGAATAAAAATTTCTGGTGGTCAAAAGCAAAGAATTGCCCTTGCAAGAACATTTTATTTCAACAGACAAGTTATTATTTTAGATGAAGCTACAAATTCTATAGACTATAAAGTCGAAGATGAAATTTATGATGAAATTAAAAAACTTAAAGGATCAGTCACATTGATAATTATATCTCATAGAATAGACGTGCTCAACTTTTGCGACAAAAAATATATTATAGAAAATGGTAAAGTAATGGAAAATAATGCATGAAAAATAAAAAATTTGTCACTACCATTGAAGCAAGAATGACTTCTTCTCGATTACCAGGCAAAGTAATGATGAAGATAGGCAATAAAGAAGTAATTTCTATTCTTATTGAAAGAATTAAAAAATCTAGGTTTGTAAAGGATATTATTGTAGCAACAACAACAAATGAAGACGATAACATTATTGAAAAAGTAGCAAGAAAGCTTGGTGTTCATTGTTTTAGAGGAGATGAAATTGATGTTCTTGGAAGGCTAAGCCATGCATTAGAAAACTTTAACGAAGAAAATGTTATTCAGTTAACAGGTGATAATCCTCTTATTGATCCTGAAATAATTGATTATATGTGTACATACTTTTTAGAGTCCAATAGTAATTATGACTTTTTAACTAATAATGGATTAATGAATATGGACAATCACTATGTACCATTAGGAATGGATGTATCAATTTTTAAAAGAAAAGATTTAATTGAAATTTCTTTAAAAACTAATGATCCAGAAGATAGAGAGCATCCAACATTATTTTTTTATAGAACTGGAAAATCAACCTATTCAATTAAAAATATAGAAATTCCAAATATATGGCAAAATACACTTGGAGCTCGTCTTACCTTAGATACAAAAGAAGATTTTAGAGTAATAAGTGAAATTTATTCTGCATTAAATAAAAAGAACGAAATATTTAGCTTAGTAGACATTTATCAATTTTTAAAAATTAATAAAGATATTTTAAAAATCAACACTGCGATCAAGCACAAAATACCTAGTGGTCTAAATGAAAATTAATGTCGCTATAATTGGCTGTGGAAGAATAGGATTTCTTAATGATTTTAAGAAAAATCTACCTGGCACTTACTCTCATTTTAAAACTATAACTTCTGATAAATCTTTCAATTTAGTTGCTGTTTGTGACTTAAATAGCAAGATAAGAAATGTAATAAAAAAAAAATATAAAATTCCCACATATAAAAGTTATCGAGAATTACTATCTAAACATAAAGTTGAATTAGTCGTTGTTTCTTCATCTGATGATAGTCATTATAAAATATTAAAGGATCTGGTTAAATTTAAGCCTAAAATTGTTTTCTGTGAAAAACCTCTTCTCAAAAGTAAAATTCAAGCTGAAGAGATTTTGAAAATTTATAAAAAAAATAAAATTATTATATCTGTAAACTTCTCTCGCAGATTCAACAAGTATTTTTGTGATCTTAAAAAAATGATAGACAATAATTATTTTGGCGAAATTAAAAGTTTTGAATTAAAATATAGTAGGGGATTTTATCATAATGCAATACACTGGCTAGATCTCTGCTTATGGTATTTTGGAGCACCAATTCAAATTTTAAGTCTGAGAAATTTTCCTTCTAAAAGTTTCTCAAAAGACAGAGATATTGATTTAAAGCTTATCTATAAGGATATTCATGTAAAAATAGTTGGGATTGATATAGACTTTTTAGGCAATGAAGAGCTGGATATAATTGGAACTAAAGGCCGAGTAACAGTTAATCCAGATGATAAATTTACAATTTACAAAATTCAAAAGCATAAAATTTACGAAAATACACGAGTTTTTGTTCGTCAAAGACAATATGTGATGAAAAATGGTGATCTACTGAAAAATGCTTATGAAAATATTAAAAAACAAATCACGAAAAAAAATGTATTTAATATTTCATCAGGTGAAACTAGTTTAAGATTATTAAAAATGATTGAAGATTTAAAATAAATATTAGTATAAATAAAAGGAATATATATGGATAAGCTTGCTATTTTTGGTGGTCAACCTGTTTTCAGTGAACCTTTAAAAAGATATAACAGCATTGGAAGTGAAGAAATTAATGCTGCTACGGAAGTTCTTAAATCAGGAGCCCTTTCCCCTTTTCTTGGAGATTGGAAGGATATTCCCAATGTTGGAAGTTTTTATGGTGGACCAAATGTTCAAAAATTTGAGAACTCAATTAAAAAATTTTTTGATGTTGATTATGCAATTACAGTAAATTCCTGGACCTCAGGTTTAATATGTGCAGTTGGAGCTGTTGGTGTAGAACCAGGAGATGAAGTAATTGTAAGTCCATGGACAATGTGTGCTACAGCTACAGCTATTGTTCACTGGTGTGCAATTCCTGTATTTGCAGATATCGAGGAAGAAACATTTAACTTAGATCCTAAATCAATTAAAAAAAATATTACAGAACATACTAAAGCGATAATGGTTCCAGACATATTTGGTCACCCAGCAAACATAAGAGAAATAAAGAAAATTGCCGATGAGCATAATTTAATACTTATTTCGGATACTGCTCAAGCACCGGCTGCAAAAGAATATAATTCCTTTGCTGGTACAGACGCACACATAGGTGGTTTTAGTTTTAACTATCACAAGCACATTCAAACTGGTGAGGGAGGGGTTCTTATTACTAATGACCCAATTTATGCAGAAAGAATGCAGCTCATCAGAAACCACGGTGAGGCCGTAGTTGAAGGAAAAGGTGTAAAAGATATATCAAATATGATTGGCTATAATTTTAGAATGGGTGAGATCGAGGCAGCTATTGGAATTGAACAATTAAAAAAATTAGATGACCTAATATATAATAGGATCAATATTGCCAATAGACTTACTTCAGAATTATCTAAATTAGATGGAATAAAAACACCAATCATCAGAGACGGATATACTCATTCGTTTTATGTGTATGGCATTGTTTATGATCAAAAAGAAACTGGAGTCAGCAGAGACAAAATTTTTAAAGCTCTAAAAGCTGAAGGAGCCCCCGTAGTTGACTGTTACGCAAATCTTCATTTATATCCAATGTATCAACAAAAAATTGCATATGGAAAAAAAGGTTTTCCATGGAACTCTGAAATATATAAAGGAAATGTGAGTTATGAAAAAGGCATTTGTCCAATTGCTGAGAAGCTTAATGATGAGACTTTCTTAAAGATACCATTATGTGATTATGAATTTGCCTCTGATGATGTAGATGGTTTAATTTATGCATTTAAAAAGGTGTGGTCAAATTTAGAAGCTCTAAATACTGAAAATATTTAAAGTGAAAAGAAAAACTCAATATAAATTTGATATAACAATTGCAATACTAAACTATAATAGAGTTGAATTCTTAGATAGATCAGTTCGTTCTTGTATAGAACAAGTTACAACTAATAATCAAAAAATTGAAGTTATAGTTATCGATGATAATTCAAATGATAACTCACTCAATTTTCTTAAGAACTATAAAGATAGAATTAGAGTATTTAAAAATAAAAAAAATATGGGTATAGGGTATAGTTCAAATTTAGCTGTCAAAAAAGCAAGGGGAAGATTTTTTATAAGAGTTGACTCTGATGATTATTTAGGACGACTTGCAGTAGAAAATATGTCAAATATACTTACTGAAAACAAAGAGTATGCGTACGTTTATTGTGATCATATCAGGATTGATAAAAACGGTTTTAGGGAAAAAAAAATAAAACTAGATAATGAAGAAAATATAAAAAATCATGGTGCCGGCATATTATTTAGAACCGATATAATAAAGAAAATCGGTAACTACGACATAGATTTGCGTGAAGGAGAGGACTATGATTTGATAAAAAGACTCAATGAAAACAGTTTTAAATCTTTCTATTTACCGATCCCATTGTATAGATACTATATACATGAAAAAAATATATCTAAAAGTGGAAAAAGAGGATCGTATATAAAAAAAATACATAAAAAATGATAAATGAATTCAAAATAGGAAAAGTAAAATTTAGTTCTGATCGATGTGTCGTTATTGCTGAAGCGGGGGTAAATCACAATGGAAGTATTCGAATGGCAGAAAAATTAATTTCACATGCGAAAAAAGCAGGTGCAGATATTATTAAGTTCCAAACTTACAAGGCAAGTAAATTAGTAATTAAGAAATCCCCTAGATTTTGGAGTTGGGATGGTGAAAAAAAGAAAGATGGCACTCAGTATGACTCATACAGTGAATTAGATAAGTTTAATTTTAAAGATTATTTAAAATTAAAAAAGTTATGTGATAAATATAAAATTGAGTTTATGTCAACACCTTTTGACGATGAGTCTGTTGATATGCTTCTAAATGTTGGAGTTAAAGGATTTAAAATCGCGTCATGTGATTTAACTAATTTTCCACTATTAAAGAAAATCTCAAAAACCAAAAAGCCAATATTACTATCTACTGGAGCCTCTAACTTATCTGAGGTTAAAAAAGCTGTAGATTATATTTCTAGTTTTGGCAATAAACAGATCTGTATCATGCAATGTACATTGTGTTATCCAACTAAAAGTGAAGATGCAAATTTAGGTGCCTTATTAGATTTAAAAAATAATTTTCCAAATCACTTGCTTGGATTAAGTGATCATACTTTAGGTACTTTGATACCCTCTGCATCAGTACTTTATGGCGTCCGGGCTATCGAGAAGCATTTCACTTATAATAAATCCCTAAAAAAATCAGTAGATCATGCTATATCCCTTAATACGGCCGAACTAGGAGACTTAAGAAAAAATGTTGACGAAATTATCAAATCAATTGGAACTAATAAAAAAGTAGTATTAAAATGTGAAGCTCCTACTCGAAAATATGCAAGAAGAAGTTTAGTTATAAAGCATAATGTTAAGAAAAATCATATTATTTCTTACTCTGATTTAATTCCAAAAAGACCTGGGACAGGCATTCCACCCGATAAAATTAGTGATGTTGTTGGAAAAAAGTGTAAAAGAAATTTAAAAGAAGATCATATATTAAAATATAGTGATCTTTTAAAAGCCTGAGTTTACAAATGATTATCGGCCTTCTATCTACCACTGATCATCCATTCTGTGGTTATATGCACAAGATAATCTCTGCAAAATATAAAATAGATTGTCTGTTACTAGACACAAAAAAATATGACGACAAAGACTTAAAATTATGGAGAGAGAGAACAATCAATAAAATTCCTTATATCAATATTTTAGACATAAATAATAGCAAAGTTATTTATACAAATAGTCATAATGATCCTGAATTAACTACTATTATTCAAGAAAGAAAAATCGAATTACTAATAAATTGTGGAACACCGCGTATACTACGCAAGGAGACTTTTAATGCTCCAAGAATTGGTGTTTTAAATTGTCATCCTGGTATACTGCCTTTTTATAGAGGTTGTTCATGCGTTGAATGGGCACTTTATAATAATGATCCAGTTGGCAATACTTGTCACTTAATGTCTGAAAAAATTGATGAAGGAAAAATCATATTATCTGAGAAACATGATGTAAAAAATTTTAAGAGTTATCAGGCAATACGTACATTTCTCTATCTAAATTCTATTGACCTAATAATTAAATCTATTCAGGTTTTAGAAAAAAAAGATATTAATGAGTTTGAGTGCAAATTAGGTGGAAAATATTATCATCCTATTGATGAAGAAAAAATGAAACAAGTCTTTGAAAGATATGGCGATGAGAGAATCAAAAATTAAAAAAGAATTCACCCATTATTTAGAAAATTTGTTTCCTCTGAATAGAAGTTTGACTGGAAAAGATAATGTAAAAACTCTTAAAATCTTAAAAAAAATAATACCAATGAATATAAAAAAAATTCAATCTGGTAGTAAAGTTTATGATTGGACAATACCGCAAGAATGGAACATAAGTGACGCATACATCCTTGATAAAAATGGAAAAGTTCTAATTTCGTATAAAAATAATAATTTACATGTCGTAGGTTATAGTAAACCTATTAATAAATATCTTCAGTGGTCAGAATTAAGGAAAAAACTTTTTTATTTAGAGAATGATAAAGATGCAATACCTTACAGAACTTCATACTATAATCATGATTGGGGATTTTGTGTTAGTAAAAATCAATTTAAAAAAATAAAAATATCACCGGGTCCTTATAAAGTTGTAATTGATAGCGAGTTTAAAAAAGGTGATCTGACATATGGAGACTTCATAGTAAAAGGAACCTCAAAAAGAGAAATATTAATTTCTACATATTTTTGTCACCCCTCTATGGCAAACGATAATTTAAGTGGAGTTCTTGTCTCAGCCTTTTTGGCTCGTGAAATGAAAAAAATAAAAACGAAATGGAGTTATCGTTTTATTTTTGTTCCAGAAACAATTGGAGCAATTGCTTATTGTAACTTATATGAAAAAAAGTTGAAAAATATTGATGTAGGGTTGGTCATAACAACAGTTGGAGGGAAGGGTAAATTTGGCTATAAGCAATCATGGAACAAAGATCATCAGATCAATAATGAAATAGAAAAAATATTAAATAAATATTGTGGTGATTTTATAATATATCCATTCAGTATTCGAGGAAGTGATGAAAGGCAGTACTCATCTCAAGGATTTCAAATTAATACTGCATCAATCACAAAAGATAAATATTTTGATTATGAAGAATATCATACATCATTGGATAATTTAAGTTATGTTAGTAGTAATAATTTGTTTAAATCATTAAAATTATACAACTTACTTCTTAGGAGAATTGAAAAATGGGAAATTTATGAAGTTCAAATGAAGAATTGCGAATATATGTTATCTAAAAGAAAATTATATCCAAAACTTGGAGGATCTTATAAAGAAAATCATAATGGATATACAAATTCAGACTTAATACAGTGGATCCTTTACTTAAGTGATGGAAAAAAAAATATTGATTACATATCTTCAAAGTTAGGAGTAAAAAAAAATAAGATAAAAGAAATTTGTCAATTATTAGTGAAAAAAAAATTATTAAAAAAAATTTAAATGAAGATATTGCTTTTTTCAGGTTCTCATCCGCGGCATTTATATGTTCATCAAAAAATTATTGATCATGGATATGATTGTAGAGCTATTATTATGGAGAGGGAGGATCTTATACCTGAAATTAATGAAAACGATTCAACTCTTAATGAAATTGACATAAATAATTTTAGATATCATTTCAAAGAAAGGCTTCGCATAGAGAATAGCTATTTTGGTGAACTTGATCCATTAAATGTTTATAAATCAGTAAAGAGCTTATACTGCAAAAAAACTGAACTTAATTCTAAAAAAACCATAAAATTTATTCAAGATTATGATCCTGAAATATGTATCGTATTTGGATCTGGTATTTTAAATAATGAATTAATAGAAAACTTACCAGAGGATACAATTAATATGCATCTTGGCTTATCGCCAAATTATAGAGGTTCAGCTACTCTATTTTGGCCGTTTTATAATCTTGAACCTCAATTTGCGGGCGTTACATTTCATAAAGTTTCCAACCGTGTTGATGCAGGAGGCATTTTACATCAAGTAACTCCAAAGATGGAGCACGGTGATGGCATTCATCGCTTATCATCAAAAGCTGTCATTGATGCGTCAGATGAATTAATAAAATTAATTGAATTTAGATTAAATCATGATTGGAAATATATCAAACAGAAGAGCACCGGAAAGTTGTTCTTAAGTTCTGATTTTAAGCCTCATCATTTAAGAGTGATTTATAATTTGTATAATAACAATTTAGTTGACGAGTACCTTAATAATAATTTACCTCAAAAAAAACCAGAACTTATAAAGATTTTATCATGATTTTAATTGGCTCATCTGATCCAGGTGCGATTAAATATTTTCAAAGCTTTTATAGTGAACTAGACATGCCGGTAGTATTCACGTCTAGCTTAGAGTCATCAATCTTTTTTAAAAAAAATAATATTAGCGTATTGAAAGAATGGAAAAAACTTAAAAATGTCAAACTAGTAATCACAGGCTCATCTTTAGGTGATACTATCGATAAAGAGTTGATAGCATGGAGTAAAAAAAATAGAATTTACTGTATTAGTGTAATTGAACATTGGACAAATTTTAATAAAAGATTTTATTTTAAAAATAAGAAAATCTATCCTGATACTATTTTTGTAAATGATGATTTAGCTCATTCAATGTCTATAAAAGAAGGAATCAAAAGAGAATTACTATTCATTTCTGGAAATCCATTATTAGAAAAAATATCAAACAAATATAATAAAGAGCCTATTTTTAAGAATAAGAGTAAATCTGGAAAAAAGATTTTGTTTTTGTCTGAGCCTATTTCTGAGCAGTTTTTAGATAAAAAGCGGCCTTTAAAAGAAAAAAAAATACTAAAATCCATTATTGATGTATTGCCAAAAGATCATCAATTAACTATAAAGCTGCATCCAAGAGAAAACGAAAAAAAGTATAAAGATTGTTTAAAATCTCTAACAAATACTAAAGTATTAAAAAATTTGGATACAAAAACGATTGCCTCAGATTTTGATTTTATAATAGGCATATCAACTTTTTTACTCTTTGAACTTTCTTACCTTAGAGATGACTTAATAAGTTTTAACTTAGGTAAAAATAATTTTTTAGGTGAGAAATTAGGTATTTCCAAAAATTTAAAAAGTAAAAGGAGTCTAAAAAAAATTCTTTCAGGTAATGAAAATATAAATAATTCTACTTTAAAGTTTAAAAAAAAATTCAAGGGATCCAAAAAAAAAATAATCAATTTTATTGAGAAAATTTATAGAATAAATGATGATATTCAATAAATGACCAAAAAAATAATTATACGACAAAGTAAAACTCTTATTAGTCAGATATATTTCAAATTATTAAGTTTTGATAATAATCAGATTTATTTTTTTAAGCCGTATCAAATTGACGTTTATGTTAAAGATACAAATAATTGCAAAGGCGTCAATGAAATCAAATTATGTCATGAGCTTGAACAGAATATAACATTCAAAGCTAATATTTTAACAAATCAATACATTAATAAAGAACTTATTTTAGATGATAATTTATTTTACAAGGTTTTAATAAATAAATTTAAGACCAATAAAATCCTTCTCGCTCTAAAAAAATATTCCATAAGGAATGTGCAAGATAGAATAAGAATAATTTTAATTTATCAACACTTTTATAATAAATACCCTAGTCATGACATAAAAATTATTTTTAGTAATAATTTTTTTACCAAAATAAATAAATATATGAATTTTGATTATTACAAATGTACTTTAAAATGGTATTGGTTTTACAATTTCCTCCAAAGTAAGTTAAATAATATTCTTTACATATTTCTTTATTTACCTTTTTTAATTACCAAATTAATTACCAGAAATGGATTAAAAATTTTTAAACCAAGGAAAAAATACTTTGATATAGGCCAGCATCTTGCAAACGGATTTTCCTCAGATGAATTAGATAATATAAGAAAATTTAAGAACTCTAGAAATGATGGCAAATTATATGAATATATGCCGAAAAATATTAAATATCTTTTCATCTATTCACATTGGAAGTTCAGTTCTTTAGAGAAAAAAATTTTCAACAAAAAACTTAATAGTTGTGAGTCTTCAGTGTGTGACGAAACAAAGCTTGCAATTACTCCACAGATTATTTTTGATGTTTTAAATGACTATATAAAATTTATCTTATGTTACTTAAAACATGTTATCTTGAATAATCATAACGACTTGCCATTAAGAAATTTTTATTTACTGCTTAAAGATGGATATGAGCATGAGATATTCTGTTCATATTTTAGGACTAAGATATTTCTTAGTAGAGATGACTATAATGCCAAACACATCATAAGAACTATTATTCAAAATAAATATAAATTAAAACATTGCGGCATACATCATTCTTTATTTCTTAAGCCCTACATCTCCCTAATATTCTTACACACTTACTATGATTTTTTCTTTACACACGGGAAGGGATATTCTGAACTTTATAAAAATTTTTGGCACTCAAATGAACATATTATTGTTGGCAATCCTAATAAACATCAAATACTTGAAGCCATAGGCAATATTGAAAAGAAGAGAGAATTTAAAAAAAAATATAGCAATAAATATAATATACTTTTTCTTCTTCCCTCAATAGATGCAAATACGGAATTCAATAATACAGAGATATTAAAAAAAGCATTTTCAAAAATACATTTATTACTAGATATTGGTTTAAATATTGACTTAATATTAAGACCTCGTAATTTAAAGCAGTACCACAGGTATACGCAAATTTTAAAATTTGATAAAGTTACTAGTGGAAGAGTTCATTATGAACTTAATGATTTCAATACCTATGAATTAATGGCATTTAGTAACTTTTTAATTGCTGATAGTACAAGCTCTTCCTTAATGGAAGCATTTTCAAATAAGAAAATTGTAATTATGCCTTATATGATGAGAATGAAATCAAAACGAGATTTAATTTGGTCAGATTATAGTTCAAATACAATATTTGATAATATAGAGAAGATGTGTGAATATATAAAAACTATTATTAATCGTCAAAAATCTTTTCAAGAAGATAATGATATAAGACAAATTGCTCATAAATTCGCAGCAGAATCTGATACAGACTCTTGGAAATTTATCTCAAACGAAATTATTAGTAAATTGGAAGAAATTGATTAGTTAAGTAATAATTTTACAAAAAAAAGTTGATCTAGAATATTAAAAATTGTAATAAAAATCATTGTTTATGCAATTGTTTAAAACTCTTAACTCTTAACTCTACCAATTTTTATGACTGTAATTTGGAAAATAATAAAATGAAAGTTCTTGTAACTGGAGCTGACGGTTTTATAGGCTCACATTTAGTCGAAAAACTTGTTCAGCTAGGTTACAATGTAAAGGCATTCACTTATTACAATTCATTTAATTCATGGGGATGGCTTGATTCGATAAATAAAAAAGTTTTAAAAAATGTTGAAATAGTCAGTGGCGATATTCGAGACTCTCATTTTGTTTTAAAAAATTCTCAAGGAGTTGATACCATTTTTCATTTAGCATCTCTCATTGCTATTCCTTATTCTTATCAGTCACCGCTATCGTATATAGAAACTAATGTTGTCGGTGTAACAAACTTACTAGAGTCAGCAAAAATCAATAAAAGATTAACTCAGTTCATTCATACCTCGACTAGTGAAGTATACGGAACTGCAATGAAAGTACCTATAGATGAAAACCATCCTCTTAATGGTCAATCTCCCTATTCTGCAACTAAAATAGCTGCTGATCAAATGGCCATTTCTTATAATAAATCATTTGGTATCCCTATAACAACTATTCGACCATTTAATACTTATGGTCCACGTCAATCACTCAGAGCAGTCATACCTACAATAATAACTCAATTATTAAACGATAAACCTCAAGTCAACTTAGGGTCACTTTTCCCCACTCGTGATTTTAATTTCATTGAAGACACTGTGGATGGTTTTATTTCTGCAATTGGTAAAAAAAGAAGTATTGGTGAAACAATTAATATTGGTTCTGGGTATGAGATATCGATCAGTGACTTAGTTAAAACTATAGGAAAAATTATGAACACTAATTATTCAATTAAGAAAGACAAAAAGAGAATTCGCCCTAAAGACAGTGAGGTCAATAGGTTAATTTGTGATAACTCTAAAGCAGACAAAATTTTGAAATGGAAGCCAAAATATTTTGGAAAAAAAGGGTTAGTAAAGGGATTAGAAAAAACAACCAATTGGTTTACTGATCAAAAAAATCTAAACAAATATAGGTCGCGTCTGTACAATATTTAATGAAAAAATATAAAGAATCTTTATTAAGTAATCGTTTACTTCAGTCATTAAGGAGTGTGATAAAATCAAAAAAGGTTGGATTACATGAGCCCTATCTTGGTGAAAATGAAAAAAGATATTTAAAAAAATGTATTGAAAGCGGATATGTATCTTATTTAGGAGAATATGTGCTGAGTCTTGAGAAAAAAATCACTGACTATACAGGAGCAAAGTATGCAGTTACTACAAACTCTGGAACTTCAGCACTACATTTGGCATGCAGACTGTTGGAAATAAATAATAATTGCGAGGTATTGATGCCAGCATTAAGCTTCGTTGCCCCAGCTAATGCTGTATCTTATATGAATGGCACTCCTCACTTCGTAGATATTGAAAATGAAACCTTTGGTATAGATCCACAAAAATTAAGAAATTATCTTAGCAACACTACCTATCTTACAAATTTAGGTTGTATTAATAAAAGGACAAAAAAAGTCATAAAAGCTATCATAGTAATTCATGCATACGGCCATCCTGCACAAATTCAAAAAATAATAAGAATAGCAAACGAATTTAAAATAAAGGTAATTGAAGATGCAGCCGAGTCGTTGGGAAGTTTTTACAATAATAAACATACTGGCTTATTTGGTGATATAGGTGTACTTAGTTTCAATGGTAATAAAGTAATCACTACAGGGGGAGGAGGCGCATTATTGACAAAGAACAAAAAAATTTATGAAAACGCAAAGCATTTATCCACCACAGCTAAAATTAAACATAAATGGGAATATATACATAATGAAGTTGGATATAATTACAGAATGCCAAATATAAATGCTGCTGTAGGCTGTTCGCAATTTGAAAGAATCTCAAAACTATTAAAATACAAAAGAAGACTTGCTAGGAAATACGAAATCATTTTTGAGGATTTTGATGAAGTAAGATTTATGAAGGAACGTAAAAACTCTATCAGCAATTACTGGCTAAATACTATAATTATTGAAAAAAACTTCAAATCAATAAGAGATGATTTGTTACAAAAGCTCCATAAAAATGGCTATCAAGCAAGACCTCTTTGGGAACCTCTTAATAAACTTAAAATGTTTAAAGCATGCCCTAAAGACAACTTAGCTGTTACTAATGACATTGTAAGTAGAACAATAAATTTACCTAGCGGATATAATATAATTTAATGAGTTGGAAAAATTATTTAGTTAGTAAAAATACTTCTATAGCAGACTCTATGAAATTGATGGGAGAACGTAGAGTTTCAACATTAGTAGTAGTTAATCAAAAATATGAAGTTTTGGGAACTGTGACTGATGGTGATTTTCGTAGAGCAATATTAAACAAAAAATCTATTATGGATAAGATTGAAGATATATCAAATTTAAATCCTGTTATTATTAATGGAGATGAAAAAATTGAAACCTCCGTTATTGAAAACAATAAAATTGAAGGAATCTTTGTATATCCAGTTTTAAATGAAAAATCACAGGTCATTGACATTTTTGATTGTTTAGATTTTAGCAATAACAAAAAAAATCATATAATAAAAAATAAGGTACTAATCTTGGCTGGAGGAGAGGGAAAAAGATTACACCCAATAACAAAAGACACCCCAAAACCATTAATAAAAATTGGTGGAAGACCTATAATGGAGACATCAATAAGATCGATGGCAACTTATGGACTTAATGATTTTATTATTTCAGTAAATTATAAAAAAGAGAAAATAATAAGTCACTTTCAGAATTTAGACTCTTTTAATGGAAAAATTTCTTTTCTTAGTGAGGAACAGCCACTAGGCACAATTGGACCATTCGGTCAATTAGAGGACTTAGATTTGCCAACAATTGTTATAAATGGCGATATCATAACAAAAGTAGATTTTGCAAGTCTGTTAAGTTTTCATAAAAAGAATAATGCTGATGTAACGTTATGCTTAAAAGTTATTCAAAATGCCATTCCATATGGTGTATTATCAACTGATGATTTAAATCTATTGAAATTTGATGAAAAGCCAAAGGATGATGTGCAAATAAATGCAGGTATCTATGTTTTCAATCCTGAAATAAGAAAAATTATTGGGAAAAATAAAAAAATGGACTTACCTGAACTCATTAAAAAACTTCTAGAAAATAAAATGAAAGTAATCTGTTTCCCTATTCATGAATATTGGATAGATGTCGGCGAGATGTCTACATTAGAAAGGGCAAATTTAGAATTTAACGATTTAAACTTCAATTTTTATGAATAAAAAAGTAATTTACTTTTTATCAGTTGGCAGATCTGATTTTGCGAGATATTACTCTATATTAACTGCTCTAAAAAAATACAAAAATATTCATTCTAAAATTTTAGTTACCGGCGCTCATTTTGATGAAGAATTTGGAAACACATATAAAGAAATTAAATTAAAAAAATTAGACTTTGTAAAACTTAAATTAAGTAAAGATTACTCAAAAAATTTTTCATTTCAAAACAACATAATTAATATTTCTGCTACTTTGACTAATTATCTTAAGAGAAAAAAACCCGATATATTAATTTTATCAGGAGATAGATATGAAATGTTAGCTGGATCAATTTCATCGATTGGATTAGGTATTCCTATTATTCATATACATGGAGGAGCGGTTACAGAAGGAGCAATTGATGAGTTAGTTAGACATGCTATTACTAAGATGTCACATTATCACTATGTAATACATAAAGATTATCGGAAGAGACTTTTGCAAATGGGTGAAGAGTCTTGGAGGATAAAGAACTTTGGTGCTCCTGGATTAGATAAAATCTACGACTTTTCATCAAAGAAAGTTGCGAAGTTTGAAAGAGAAAATGATCTGAAGATACCAAATGATTTTTGCTTAGCGTGTTATCACCCAGTCACTTTAGAACTTAGTGATTTAAAAAAACAGATTAGATCTTTCTTAAAAGCATTAGGCAAAGCAGAAAAATCTATTATTTTTACCTATCCAAACGCTGATCCTGGAACATTAACAATAATAAAAGAAATAAAAAAATTTAAAATTAAAAAAGGTTTAGATAAAATAATTATTAAAAATGCTGGTTCGGAAATTTACAATTACTTTATGTCAAAAGCTCAATTTATGGTGGGCAACTCTTCAAGCGGCATAGTCGAAGCAGCCTCGTTCAAGCTGCCAGTTATAAATATTGGATCAAGGCAGAATGGTAAAGTACATCCTGAAAATGTAATAAATGTTAATTGCAGTGAGGCTTCAATCACTAAAGGAATAAAAAAAAGTCAAACACTAAAATTTTGGAATAAGATTAAGAAAATGCAAAACCCATACGGCAATGGATCTGCAGGAAGAAAAATAGCTAAATCAATTTCAGAATTGGATATAAAAAACCCAAAAATACTAAGAAAGAAGTTTATCAATTATGACATTTCCTAAAAATTTAGAAGAGTCAATAGAGTCTAAGTTTAGTAAACTTGCTTCAAAAAAAAACAAGCAAAGGAAAAAAATTCTATCATTAGGCCTAGGTGAGCCAGACTTTAATACACCTAAAGAAGTTTTGGAAGAATCATATAATGCAATGAAACTTGGAAAGACTAAATATTCGAGTCCAATGGGTATAATAGAACTAAGAAAAAAACTCTCAGAACATCTTAAAGTAAATAATAAGTTAAAAGCTAAGACAAATAATATAATTATCACTTCTGGAGCAAAAATGTCTCTTACCCTAGCACTTTCAGCAATTCTGAAAAAAAATATGAGTATTTTAAATATAAGCCCATGTTATCCAAGTTACGTTCCTCAAATATTAATTTCAGAATATCAGGCTCGAATTATAAATTTTGATTTAGACAAAAATGATTTTTCGATAAATTTTAAAAAACTCAAAGCATTAATTGTTAAACATAAAGTTAAAGTCATGCTAATAAACTTCCCAAATAACCCAACGGGAATGACACTCGACAAAAAATCTCGAGAAAAAATAGTAGATTTGATTTATAGGTATAAAATAATATTAATATCTGATGAGGTATATGATAAATTGATCTTTAATGACAAAGAACACATTTCAATAGGAAGCTACAAAAAAATAGCAAATCAAGTTATAACCATCAATAGTTTTTCAAAATCTTTTGCTATGACAGGGTGGAGAATAGGATATATGGTGGCAAATGATGAAATTATTGATAAAGCTTGTAAAATTCAGCAACATATAAACACAAATGTGCCAGAATTTATTCAGTATGGTGCATTAAAAGCACTTTCAATTCCGCCAACTCATTTAAAAAAATATAATGCAAGGTTATTAAATAACTTTAGATATCTGAAGTCTAAAATTGAAATAAGTGCAAATTTTCCAATTTCAGATTCTAAGGGAGGTCTTTTTGCATTTGTTGATATTTCTAAGGATGGACGTACTTCAGATACATTTTGTAGAGACTTAATAAATGACACAAATGTGGCATGTACACCAGGTATTTTTTTCGGAAAAAACTGGAATTATTTTATCAGGATTTCATTAGCCATTAATGAAAAATCCTTCATGAAGGCAACCAATTTACTTTTAAATTTTATTAATAAAACAAGGAAACATATTTGAATATTCTGTTCACTAATGCTGGAAGAAGAACTTACTTAGTTGAATTTGCTTTAGAGCTATGTCCTATTTATGATGACTTAAATATTTTTGTATCAGATTGTGATTCAACAGTACCATCCTTCTCATTAGATAAAAATATTATAAGTATTAAAACACCTAAAGTAATAAATAATGAAAATAATTATTTTTCTGTTTTAAAAAAAGAAATTATTAAAAATAATATAGATTTATTAATACCTCTTTCAGATTTAGACTTACGAATTCTTGCAATTTACAGAAATGAATTAATCGACTTAAAATGCTTTCCTATTGTGTCTAATGAAAAATTTATTGATAGTTGTCTAGATAAAAAAAAGTTTTCTGAATTTTGTTACAGAGAAAAACTTATGACACCTGAATTAATTGATAAAAAAAGTATAAATGAAGATAATCTTCCAATTGTTCGCAAAAATATACTAGGTAGTGGATCTAACGATTTAAAATTTATTAAATATATTGAAGAGATAAGTTTTGAAAAATCAAATAGTGTCATTTATCAAAAATTAATTCTAGGAAAAGAATATCATATAGATATTTTAAATGATCTACAGGGAAATTATATTTCACACTGTGTAAAAGAGAAAGTTTTAATGAGATCTGGTGAAACTGATAAGGCCTTTATAGTACATAACAAATTACTTGATAAATTTGCTTTCAAAATCTCAAATGCAACAAAGCACATAGGCAATTTAGATTGTGATATAATGGTTGATGAGAAAAAAGACATATATTGTATTGATTTTAACCCGAGATTTGGAGGTGGATATCCAATAACTCACCTGTCTGGAATGAACTATATAAAGACAATTATTGATCTCTATTTAGGTAAAAAAATTAGTTTACCGAAGACACCAGATAAAATTTTTGTTTCGAAGGGTATATCTGTACATAAAGTAAATTTATAAACTGATTGATTTATGTCTCAAAATGACTAAAACACAGGTTTATGAAAGATATAGATGTAAATGCAAAATATGGTCTACCGAGTGAAGTAAAATTCTGTAGACGTTGCGTTATGTCAAATCAAAGACCAAATATTATTTTCGATGAACATGGTGTTTGTTCAGCTTGTCACTATGTTGATTATAAAAAAAATATTGATTGGCAAGCAAGAGAAGATGAGCTCATCGAACTTTTAGATAAACATAGAAGTAAAGATGGTTCTTTTGATTGTGTGGTCCCGTCGTCTGGTGGTAAGGACTCAGCATATGTTGCTCATGAATTGAAAGATAAATATGGAATGCACCCACTCACTGTTACGTGGGCACCACTAGTTTACACTGATATTGGATGGAAAAATATTCAAGCTTTTAATCACTCGGGTTTCGACATTATTATGGGAATGGCAAAAGGTGATGTTAGTAAAAGATTATGTAAAGACGCTACAATAGAAATGGGTGACCCATTCCAACCTTTTATTTATGGCCAAGTTTTATTTCCCATCAAAATAGCTGCAAA
>MDTG01031440.1_pt1 | contig 18605 bp, 9 predicted proteins | sample 811421 | NCBI WGS metagenome assembly MDTG01 (sample SAMN05326645, study PRJNA326480) | marine metagenome | isolation source: seawater | place: Pacific Ocean: South East | collected 2011
TCATCATCATCATCATCATCATCATCGTCGTCGGCGTCTTCCGCCGCAGCCCCGCCGACCCCACCGAAAAAAGAAGATCGCAAAATTGTCAACGGTCAGGACGTGCCATCTTTCGAGGATATTTCCACCGCGCACTTCCGAATCAGTTCAGGTACTTTCTCTCTCTCTCTTTGTTTTAGGATATAAAGAAATCATCGTCTTTTGAGCAAAAGGGTGCCACTAATCTCTCTTCTGAAAGGGGAGAAAAAACGCAACTTCTTCTTTTCTTCTCTCGAAAGGACGCCTCCGGAAAGGGATGAGGGATGTAAAAAAGGGGGGTGCCCAAAAAAGAAAAAATACGAATGAAAACAAAAATACTAACTATTCGCTCTTGTTTATACATCCGAATCAAAATAAACAGGTGTGGTCAGAACGAGATGCGTCGAGTCTCACGCCATGTCCAAGGCCACGGGAAGCAGAATTTTCTTCAAGCACGAGTGGGAGCAACGCACCGGGAGTTTTAAAGAAAGAGGCGCGAGAAACGCTTTGATGTCTTTGTCGGATGCTCAGAAGAAAAAAGGCGTCGTCGCCGCATCCGCTGGTAACCACGCGTTGGCGTTAGCCTACCACGGCTCTAATCTTGGCATTCCAGTTACGGTTATTATGCCTTCGATTGCCCCGTTGACGAAAATTACCAAGTGCAGAGACTTAAACGCGAGAGTTATCCTCCACGGCGCGACGATTGCAGACGCCGCAAAGTACGGTAAAGAAGAGTACGAAAAGAAAGAGGGTTTGAAATACATTAACGGCTTCGACGATTTTGAAATTATCGCTGGTGCTGGTTCAATGGCGCTTGAAATTTTGGAAGACGTCAAAGACGTGGACGCCATCGTCATCCCGGTTGGAGGCGCCGGTTTGATCGCCGGTTGCGCCTTGGCCATTAAGACGCTAAAGCCAGATTGTTTAGTCGTAGGCGTTGAAGCCGATCGATGCCAATCCATGAGTGCTGCGTTAAAGGCTGGGAAACCAACGCTAGTTCCTTCTGGAGCTACTTTAGCGGACGGTTTGGCAGTACCAACCGTGGGACCAAGATCCTTCGAGACGTGTAAAGATTTGATCGATATCATGGTGACGGTTTCAGAGAGAGATATCGCGACTGCTCTTTTGCGACTAGTAGAGTTGGAAAAACTCGTCCAAGAAGGTGCGGGTGCCTCGGGCTTAGCTGGTATTTTGGCGAACAAGATACCGCAATTGAAAGGTAAAACTGTTGCGGTTGCGTTGTGCGGAGGTAACATCGATACGAGCACACTAGGATACTGCATCGAGCGCGGCTTGGTCGCCGATGGGAGACTCATTAAATTTGAAGCCGTCGTGAGCGATCGTCCAGGGGGTATTTCGGGGTTATGCGCGGTCATCGCCGAGGCAGGAGCGAGTATTAAGCACATTAATCACGACCGCGCGCGTCTCGGCGAAGAAAGCCACTCTGTGTTGGTCACAGTGGAGTGCGAGTGCACCGGTCCGGATATGGCAAAGGACTTGATCCAGCGCTTGGACAAGAACTATAAAATCGTCAGTGCAAGCATGTTGTAAAACAAGAATTCAAGGGAGAAAGAGACGAGGAAAAGTCCACGTATCAATAATGTTCTTGTTGTTGTAATCTTAATATAAATGGGGAAATCATCATTTTATCAAAAATACTGAAGTACATACGTACGTACGTCAATATCATACACGTATAAAACGACATTTGATGATTTTGAGGAGGAAAGCATCATATTAGTACGTAGTAGAATAAGGTTTTGTCTAAAACTCTAAAAAAGCCAAAAAAACTGTTTTTAAAAAGTGCCTTTCGATCGAGAATGCGCTAAACAAAGCATAAACTCGATCCCGATTTATCTATAGTCTTAACTACACGCCAAAAATCGGAAAAAAGTGCGTCATCATAAAAGATATACTGTTACTTTATGAGTTTTTTACAGTCAACCAGACGTCTGGATGATCAAGCGGATAATACGCCTCGTGAGACTTTAACGTATCGTTAACATTACCCCCGTGCACGTGACCCCCGAATGCGTGGAAAACGCCATTTTTGAAAGCGGCCCCGAATCGAAATCTCGCAGTGGGGATAAGTTGACGAACCTCCCACGCGTCGTGAGCGACAAAGTATTCCTCCACGTGGTGCGTGGCGATCTCGGTAGCGCTATTGTCAGTAGTGTTCGTTTCGCCCCCGATTGCAAGTAACGAGTTTGAATTTGGATTGGCGACGAGTTGAAAATCGCCTCTGCTGTTTTTCATTTCCGCGTGCGCCGACGTCCAAACGTCAGTAAACACATCGAGCGAAAAGAGCGCCGACTGACTCACAAACTCGTATCGGCCTCTGGGATCGTGCCAGCCTCCTGCGAGATAAATGTTGTTTCCCAAAGCAGCGCACGTCACATCACCTCTTGGATCTGGGAGGTCCGAAGTTTTGATCCAGGCCGTAGATAACGGTCCGTCTAACTTATACGTCGAATTCAATATGGTATAGTCTGCTCCGTAACCGCCGATGAGGTAAATAGCGTTGTTTGATCCAGTAGCCGCGCAAGCATCCTTAACGGCTGATGGTAAGCACCTCGTTGTTTCGTTTCTCCAAGTGTCAGTGGCGACGTTATAAACCATCGGACAGAGGGCATGGAATTCGGTGTCCCCTGTTGCGTAGATGCCGCCAAGGATCCAAACTTCGTGCTGATTTTCTTCGTTTTTCATGACAGCTGCGGCGTATCGCGCTCTTGCTACTGGCATGTCATTCAAATAAGAGTAACGATCCATGATGGTATCGTATTTTAGCACGCTCTTGAGGTAAGTCCCGGCGTCATCTTTGCCTCCAAAAATATAAACGAAATCCGTACCGTCTCCTTCAATTGAAACAGCCTGGAAGTCCGAGCGCGCAACGTCTTCGAGTTCACGCTTACGATGCCACACTCCAGAGCCTCGAAAGAACGAGAAAGATTCCTCGTTGTTTGATAACGAAGATGGTCTTCCGAGCGAGAGGCTCACCGCGGTGGCGGCTACATCATTTTCAAGATCCCGAACCGTCTTGGCGGCGTAAATCGACAACGAGAACGCGATGAGCAAAACAATCGCGTGGACCACGTTGTAGATGGTCGTAAACAACGACGACTTTGGGTTCATGTTCGAAGAACGATAATGTCCGTTGGTACTGGACATGTTTATCAACGCTCCCGAATCGTTCGAGTCCATCTCGCTCTTTTAATTTAAGTGTGAGGAAAATTTCGTTTACGTCATCTGTTATACTTAAGGAGCACACGTCAGGGCAATTTCCTAAACGAATTCGTACTTTTTCACAATTTTACTATGTAACAACGACGACAACGACTAAATTTGCAATAAACTTCTATGCAATTCTCCAGCCTCGGCACCTTGCGTCATGACAAACAAACGCAGCGAACTCCCGAGGGACTTTGAAAGTTCGGTGTGAAACCAGAGCAACTCGTTTTCCATGTTCGCCTTGGCGGTCTCGTACTTTGTAAACAAAATCGTCTTTCTGACTCGATAATCGGCTACTTTCAACTCGAGCCTTCTTTTTTCCTCTCGTTTCGGCCCAGCGTCTGGAAAACCTAGGGAGGAAATCTTATACTGGTTTCTCGCTATGCTCTGTAATGTGTGATTGTATTCGTCTACTATCTTTTTCCTCGCTGCGAGCGCATTGACCACCTCCATGATCAGTTGTAAAGACTCGCTAATCTTTTCCAGGAACAATCTATTTCTATCGTGCTTGAGTTCGGTGGTCTCTGATGTATCGTCACTTTGCGCTATACGTGAGAACGTCTTTGCAGCTTTCCGCCAACAAATACCTTGTCGAGATGAAGACGATGACGATGACGACGGGTTTGCCCTCTCCGCTCCCGAAATACGTTCTATGATTTCTATTCCTCTCGTTTCGTGCTGCTGCATGGTGTTGAACACCGTGGCCAAATCCGAAAAATACTCTGACGTTTTCTCTTTATGCCTGATTACTTTCTTAGCCGAAGCGAGCATTTTTTCTGTTCTTTCTCGAAGTGAAGATATATACTGACAAACCTCGGCGTGCAAAGCCGGTTCCCGTAACGTTCCTTCGACATCAAATAAATGCGAGCCGCCGCCGAAATCACCGTCAGACGTTTTACTTGCTATGGTATCGTTAATGGATGAAATCGCATTCGTGACACTACCGAAAATGGTTGTAATTGCGGAAGTTGTCTTCTTTTTTACGTCTTTCGATGCAGAAAGCTTCACCTCGTTATACGTCGTATTGCTCTTGGAGCAGTCGAGAAAATCGTACAAGGCCTTTGAGCGCGACAAAAGAGGATGCATCGAGATCTTCGCTATAAATACTCTCAATAACTTAGCGCGCGATACTATCGCGGGTGACTTTGGATCGTCTAAACGAAACGTCGTCTTTGGTGGTAATGTCGGCACAATCACACCGACGACTTCTTGAACTAAAGCGTGATGCAGCTTACTAAACTGTGAAAATCGTCGTCGAACTAAACCAGATTTTCTGGCATATTTCGGCAAGGTCGTCCAATACGAAATGCCAAAGACTACGTGCGCGTTTAAACCTTCCCCTTTACGCTCTGGTGCGCCTACTTCTATGTGCATTCGATTGTTTTCTACTTCTTCTTCGTCAACTTCTTCGTTAGAATTATTGTTGTGCCTCGGAACCGAAATTTCTTCATAGACGGAAGACGTCTCCGGTTCTGGTCCTGGATCGACGTGCGCCTCGAAATCGGAGAGTACCACATCGTCGCTCCCTTCTGTTCCGTCGTCGTCTTCGGCATATGCATCGTCTGCTTCGCTTTGGTGATTATGTCCATTTCCAACTTTGTAAGAAGACGTTCTCATCTTTTTTCGAGTGAGAAGAGAATTGTGGATTTTTGTCGTAAATGGAGACGACTTTTGACATTTGAGAGGGAAGTTTTCAAATCAATGCGAAACGGCAAAAGAAAAAGAAAGAACTAATAATAAAAAGAGTTGCATACGTATTATTGATATTATCGAGGATACATTACGCGCGATCTGACGATATAAACGTTACATGTAGACGGCTGATTATGTTTTCATTTGATTTTATGTATCCATCGCTTTCGATCGAACGAAGAGTGGAATTGTAAGAAGAAGAATTGGATTGTTATTGAGAAAAAAATAACGACTTCTTCTTCATCAACCAAAATCTATAGATTACATAAAACAACTTATTGAATTTATTGCGCACACTAGTTCAGACATACATAAAGGCTCATCAAATGCGAATTTGTATCGCTTCAGAGTCCAGAGCAGTTTGGACTGTATCCGATGGGAAGAGGAAAAGGAGGAGGAAAAAAGCAACAACCAATTCTTTTCGTGTCTCAAATTTTATGAAACACGAAATAATACAAAAAGAAAGAATACGAGGAAGGAGAGATAGGAATACCACCGTCTTCACCGGCGCCGAAATTAACATACAAATTGAAAGCACGCGAGTGCTTCGACAAGATCACAGGTCTGGAAGCGTGAAGGCTTTCGCGACGACGACGACGACGACTGGCGATGGCGAAAAAAACGACGCACAAAAGATAGCAACAACCAAAAAATCAACGCCGATAACAGGAGTCTTGAAAGCAGTCGTTCGTGCATTCTTACTCTCACTCATCGTCGCAGGATTTGTTATTTACGGCACGAAAATTCTTTTTGGGAAACCAATTAATATTCCTGGATTTAGTTCTGGTTTCACGTCTTGTATTCTACTCTTGTCGCAACGCGTCGCCATGGTTGCGTGTATGCGATTTATCTTCGGAAACGTGAAGAAGCTGACTTTTTTAATCCAGCAGCAGCAGCAGCAGCAGCAAAAGAAAGAGATATATAAGCATAGTAGTGGTATTGATAGCAACAATAGCGAAAGCCTTGGTACTAATCAACATGTTGGCATCGGCGGGTACGTGAGAAAGTCCATCTTGCGAGCTATAGATAAATTCAAGGCAAATCCAAAGGGTGCGATGTTTATTCCAATCGTCGCCGCATTTGTCGGTTACATTACGAATTGGCTCGCGGTAAAGATGATCTTTTACCCAGTAGCGTTTTGGGGGGCAGCACTTTGGCGAGCTTTGGAAGGGAATTTGTACGGATTCGACGTCTTGAGTCCTCTCGGAGCAATAGGCTGGCAAGGCATTGTGCCCGCTAAGGCGCCGCGGATGGCATTTACCATGGTCACCATGGTCACGGAAAAGTTGATCGACGTGTCGCAGACCTTTTTGCGGTTGAATCCAGAGGATATTTCAAACCTGCTCTTTACTAGAATCCCCGAAATAGCGCACGCTATAGCGAGCACGCTAACGCTCAACAAATATCCATGGGCTATGGATATAGCGAAGAATGCCATTCCTACACTTCCTGGACCTTTGCTTTCAGAATTGCACGAATCCATTGTCTCTAGATATCTCACCGGGTTTGTTGTGTTCTTACAAGCGAATGTTGATCGATTTGTTGATTTGAAAGAATTGGTAGTTACGGAAATGAGTGTCGATCGATCCATTCTGTGTGAATTGTTCCAGAAATGTGGTCGCGCTGAGTTGAAATTCCTCACGGATTCTGGATTATTTTTCGGTTTTTTACTTGGACTCATTCAAATGGTCGTGTGGATGTTTTACGATAATCCGTGGACATTGACCATTGGTGGCACAATCGTTGGATATTTGACGAACTGGATGGCTTTAAAACTGATATTTGAGCCAATTGACCCGGTGTACTTTTGCGGATTCAAACTACAAGGGTTGTTCCTCCAAAGACAACACGAAGTTTCGGGTGAGTTTAGCGATCACCTCGCGGAAAATGTACTGACGAGCGAAAAGATTTGGAACAATGTTTTCACGGGTCGGAAGCGACCGGAGTTTGACGATATGCTCGAAACGTACACGAATGATTTCGTAACCAAAGAAGGATTAGAGCGAGGATTAGATTCATTGGGGGAATCGACAACGGATGTTCAAATTATTCAATCGGTAAGTGAAGAACTTTCGAAAGAGTTGACAAAACACGTGGAAGTATTGCATGAATACACGGATAAAACTCTCGCGCTGAAGGAACTCATGCGCGAGCGCATGGAACTCATGACTCCGAAGGAGTTTGAAAGAGTTTTACATCCAATATTCGAGGAAGACGAGATGACGTTGATAATCTCCGGCGCAGTTCTCGGAGCCATAGCTGGCTTTTTGCAACAAATCTACACGGTAGCAACAGAATCAACGACAACGGCGACAACATCCAGCACGGCAGCTAAGGATGAAAAAGAATAGAGTTGATACGGTTGCCGCAAACAGAAAATTTGTTATCTCTTTGCAACTTTCTATTGTGTATTTAAAAAAAACTCCTACTACGTAGATCTAATGCAACTTCTTCAATAAAACTTGGTCCTTGTTGTTGTTGTTGTTGTTGTTGTTGTTGTTTTCATAGCTTCATCGAGGCGCAAAATTTTGTGCTATTAATGTTATGTGCATACGCGTGCATTCCTCACACTCCCACTCTCGCATTCATTCATTCATACATAAATACTCTCTCTATCGAAGTAAAATTACGCAAAGGCAGAAATCAGCTTTCTCTTGTACGTCGCCATAAACTGAGCGATGAATGCCTCTATGTGCATGATTGCTTTCGAGCCGAGTTGAAGTTTATGTTCGAATTGAGCAGCCCAACGAATGACTTCGTGCTTCATCTCAACGTCTAATCGCTTCGACAAATAAAAGCAGAGCGTCTGGAAAATCAAAGTAGGAGGAATACAATTCACGAGAAGCTCGTAAATACGACCCCGCACTTGTAAAAGACGCTTCGGACTTTGCTCGGCTAAGATCTCAGCGGCGATTTGGGCGATGTACAATTCCCAATCCGTCGTTTGCACGGACTGAGTTTCTTTGAATGGATAATTAGCAACTCTGCACGCTTCGAGTGCCAAAATTGCCCGACGCAAATCGCGTTTCGCAAAGACAGCTACTTTCGAACATAGCTGCGGCGGAAGCGTCAATTTTTCCTTGGCCGCGATGTCGTACAAAACCTTTTCAATATCTTCAGCCCGCGGGGCTGCAACGCGCACGGGAAGGCACCTACTACGCACAGCCTCTAAAACTCTATTTACCGAGTCCGCAATTAAAATTAATCTACACGCGGACGAGTATTTCTCCATAGTTCTTCTCAAGCCGTGCTGCGCCTCTTTTGAAAGTTTATCGCACTCAGTGAGCACGAGTATTTTATATCCTGCGTTTCCTTGCGCATCGATCGGTCGAGAACGCGCCATTTCTTTAATAACTTCTTGTACGACGTATCTGTCTTTTAATCCTGCATCCGATGGATTAATTTCAATGTGATAATTTGAGCTCTGCGTCATTAAGTCAACTTCAATTTTTCTCGTGGACGTAGCTTCGATTTTCCACGTTTTTTGTTCAACTTTTGTCTTATGAGCGCCTGGACCAAAAATTGTGCTCAAAAGCGCGAGGACCAGCGATTTCTTCCCAGAACCAGACGGACCGTAAAACAGCACTGTAAACACAGAGAAAAAAAGAGGTGAGTGTTATGAAGAGTGACTGAAACGAGAGAAAAGGAAAGACCGATTTGCTTTTAAATACACGCGAGCGAGAGAAAATGTTTTAAAAGCTTTTCGTTTTGAAAATTTCCAATACAAACTATGAGAAAGAAGAGAACGACGCACAGTGCGGACAGTCCCCATCCTTGACGAGTGCTTTCAAGTGATTTGCCACGTTCGCGTTGACGTGTTCGCACTGATTGAGTTCGATTGGACGATATTTATCCACCCAAAGCGACATGATGATAGAAAATAACGTTTTTAAAAGGTAAATCGATCTTCTTCTCCGTGTTGTTGTAAAAAATGGAGAGTTGAGTAAATAAAACTTCATTTAAAAAGAACTCTTATTACCGAGAAAAAAAAGAGAGCCTAAAAATGTCGTCAGGGACACTCGCACCAGGACTCGCGCGGAAGGTGAAGAAGGTGTTGGACACGCGATTAGATGGTCGCGAGACCGTTGCGTGTTTGAAAGCGTTGTCTGAATTCTACGTCGAAAACGATCAGAATGCGCGCAGAGGTTTAAGAACTGCCATAGAAAAACGTGGTTTGTCAATTAACAACGAGTTTATTCACGCCTCTGAATCTACGCAAGGTACACTCAAAGCCGTCGACGACAAGTTAGACGCTTTAATGCAGTGCGTGGATTCTATCGAAGATGCGTTAGAGAAGAAGTCGCAGTCTACGGTAGCTTTACTACGCGAAACGGAGAGCGCAAAGAATGATCTCCTACGGGCTCAATCTAGGACAAAGGTTATCGATTCGTTTTTGCGAGACTATCAGCTGAAAGAATCGGAACTGAACGCGCTAAAAGAAGATATAGATGAAACGACGGAGATCGTTGATGGCGTATCCACGTCATCTTCGCGCGTCATTACACCTCTGTTCTACAAAGCACTCCGACGAGTGAAACAGATTCACAAGAATTGTGCCCACTTGCTTCGAACGCAACATCAACGTTCGGGTTTGGAACTCATGGACGTCATGTCCGGTCACATGGACCAAGCTCACGAAAAGCTTTGTCGATGGGTACAGCGTGAAGTGCGCATTGCTGCTGAGAATGAGTTTGATAAAAGCAGTATTTTTTCTGCGGACGCAGAGGAACGTTTACAACACGTCGGCAAAGCTTTGCGCGTTTTGCGGTCTAGACCGACGTTGCATCAATATTGCGTTGAAGAGATTGCGCGAACACGACACAATGCGTTATTTCGTCATTTTATTGCTGCATTGACTCGAGGAGGACAATCTGGGAAGGCACCGATCGAAGCGCGTGCACATGACCCGGTAAGGTATATTTCTGATATGCTCGGATGGATACATCAAGCTGTTGCAAACGAACGCGAAGTTTGTAACGCTTTGTTTTTAAGTACAGATACATCGCTGCTCTCCGAAGAGGAGGATGAGCACGATGAGCACAATACACCTGGTACAAACGATAAGACAGACGCTAACATGGAGGAAATTTCGAAGGATACGATGGTTAAAATTATGGATGGTTTATCGCGGCCGTTGCGAGTTCGAGTGGAACAAGCTTTAGCTGGAACACCAGATGCGTTAGAAATCTATAAGATTATGGGAGTTTTACACTTTTATTCTGGAGTTTTAGAACAATTACTTTCGTTGCCGACGGCTTCTTCTTCTGAAGCCGAGAAAGGAGCTGCCGGCGGTTTGGTCGAAGCTGTAAAGATGTGTGCAAAAGCCGCGCACACTTCCTTTAACGACGACGCTATAGTCAAGGGTGCTGCAATTACTCGCAATCCACCGGTACCACAAACCGGATTACAGGCGCCTCCGATCGTACAAGAACGCTTGGACGTGGCGATTTCCATTTTGAAAGCTGCTTCTACGGATGTTCCATTGAGTGGCAATTTGTCAGGCGAAGAACAGAGCGGAATAAACGAACACAAGGATGTGGGTGCGGATAAAATCATCGTGAAAGTATTAGATGCTATTGTTGATCCAGTTGTTGAAGCGTGCGAGTTGGGAGCGAATAAGTTACGCGAGGTAAATTCAACCATTATCGGTGGTTCCAAGACCGTTCCGTGGGCAGCGGATGCGTATGTTTTGAACTGCATGGGAGCTTTGCACATGCCGTTAAAGCAGTATCCGTTAGCACAGGCAAAGACGCAAGACTTGACCAGACGCATATCGAACACGGCTACAGATATCGCCGATAATCACGCTGAATCTATCTTAAGTGAATGTGGTCTCCTCGATGTGCTCGAGCGGGTTTCGTTGTATCAAGAACGTTCGTCAGGCGTGATGTCGCACGATCCGAGTTTAACTTTAGATATCATATCTAAAGCTTTGCAAGGTTTAGTAGAAAGCGCAAAAGATGGCGCCCCGGATTTTCAAGAGGTTCAATCACCCCGAGTACGGTTAGATATCCAAAACCGTTTCTCAAACCGGTTAATTGAAGCGTATACGCGCGTGTATATCGCCGTCCTGAATCCAAACGCTGGATTTGGTTCAACCGCGAGAGACCACATTAAACACGCACCCGATGCATTGAGCACAATTTTTGGAATGTAAATAACATACTCGATAGTTATTGTACCATGGTACCATGGTACGAGTTCAATTATTGTTCTTGTTTACCTCGTAAACATGGCTCGTACTTCTAAATTCTATTCTATATCTTCTATCACATCCTCCTCCTCCACGTTCTCAAAGCTGTTATCCATTTGATCTATGTCCTCGCGCGTAAATAAACTATCGCTATAGATTCTCTGCTCATTCCGTCTGTAACCGTTGTCAATAATTTTCTTATACGGCAAATTCGTTGAAACGAATGCATCAAAGCTTCCCTCGTAACAACTTTGGCGGAACTGAAAGGTTGAATGTTTTTCTCGATTTCTCGACGCAATCATAAGTTCTCTCAATCTTTTACTCGAATTTTCCATTTCTTTCGCTTTTCTACTCGCACTCGGGGCTCTCAGCGGTCTCCAAGATGACTCGGGAGGACGCGACTGCACAGACACACAACCACGTGCGGCTACACTCGTCGCTAATCTTTCCAACAGCAGCGAGTGCGAGCTTTCGCCAGTGTCACCATATTTCCATCTATGACTCGCGCAGCTAAAGACGTCCGCGTCGCTCACGTGCTTCAAAAATTGCGAAAGCGCTTCAATCTTCCTGTTGTCTATGAAATCCGGTGTGTTTTCAAAGAGAAAATCGATAACGGTTCTAGATGCGCAGTCAACGCGCGCTCGATTCAAAGTAATTTCAACGTCGGACTCAAGCGTATCATCTGGTTTCCGCTTGGCATACAAAAATTTCCCTAACGCATGGAAGAGTGAGATGCTCGATTCCTTGTTTCTTTCTTTATCATCAACACATAAACCATCATCTAATGCGCTAACATTTTTACTTCCATTCAGCGCATCATCGCGACTGCGTTTGTTCGTATTCTTTCTTGTGTTTGTTTTCGATTCGACCTCCTTCCTCTTTGCGTAAATATCACCGACGATACGCGAATAGAGCAACTGAAGAGAAAACATGAGAGAACGTACATCCCCGTTGCACTCGAGAACAAGATCTTCGACATTCTCGAGCATTCTCGACTTTATAGAACATCTACCGTCGTGAAGGAGAAGATTTGTTGTTTTCGAGGAAAATTCCAAGTTGATGACGCGCTTCGAAGCATCTTCCAGCGCTTTCTTCGTGCACGGATTTAATTTGATTTCTACTAAATGGTCTGATATGTTCTGCGAGCTTTGTGCATTCATGCGTTCCAACTTTTCGTGAATGATTCGTCTAACGAGTTTGAGACCGTCGCTCTTTGCCTCGTTTGCGTAAGAAACCGAGTCGCCTTCGCCGACGTCTGAGGATGATGAGAATACGACAGGTATTCTATTATTAGCAGACGTGGACACGAGCCCTTCGATTGCTGCTACAAATTTGTTTCTACCGCGTTCATCTCCTTCCGCCAAGGTCGGGACGTCTCGAATAAGAACGACCGTGCCGCCATTTCTTGTTTTTCCTTCTGTAAGAACAGTTGATATGGCGTTGTACTTTGTGCTTCGAGAGAGAAAGTTGACAAAATCGTCTATTTTACTCGCGTATGCATCGCCGCCGTCGAATTGATTGTCGCTCATTGTTGACGCGTTCTCGTTATAATTCGTTGGTGCCGGAGCTCTCCATTCGACGACAGAGAAGTTCCTTTCACGTGCCAGTACGACGAACGTACTCGACTTGCCGCATCCATTCGGACCGCTCAAAAATAACACCGTCGGCTTCGATGCTTTACTGCTCTGTTTTTCCAGAAAAGCAACCATTGCTTCAGCCTTCTTCTTAGGAACGACGATTTCAGCCCTCGAACGCGGATGGTACTTCTCAGGCCACGACGTCGTTTGCATGATAGGTTTTGAATTTTTACTCGACTGTTTCGCTTGTTGTTGCTTTTCCTTCTGTGAGTTTTTTAAATTTGCAACGAGCGTCGACTTCCTCAGGTCTAGACGGCGACCTCCGGCCATCTTTGTCCTCACAAAGTTTCGCGTTCTTTAATATCTACTCTCGCATCGTGAAACGTGTTAGGAGTGTTATAGGAGCGCTTCTGATGAATTTTTGTGTACGCGAAATTTTACCCTTTTTCGCAAAGAAGAAGAAGAAGAATTTTTGTGTAACTTTATTTCGACTCCAGAAGAGATAATGAGACAATAACACGCACACGCATATTGTCAGAACCAAGTGGTCAAATAGTCCTAAACGCAACAACGCATCGATACTAGTATCATGGAAATGGCTGAAAGGGAAGGACAGGAGGAGGCCGTGAGGGAGAAGAAAGAAGAAGAAAAACAGAAAACCCCTAAAAATGGAGACGGCGGGAAAGAAGAAGAAGGAGAAAACGATGAAGAAGAAGATTTATTGCCAGAATCTTTCGGACAAAGACAGGCGAAAGATAAGCAAACACGTCCCGCCGCGGAGAAAGTTTTTGTAGATATAGATGAACTCGCGAAGAGCGATTTCAAACCGGAAAATTGCGAGAATAGAAATTTGGTCGTCATTGATTTGAACGGATTCCTCATGCAAAGAAGTTTCAGCCCTCTCGGCGCATCGTCTTCTGGTTTCAGAATAGAACAGGACGCAAAAGTTGGTAATTTTTTCGTGTACAATAGACCCCACATGAAAGAGTTTTTAGACTTTCTTCACGAGAATTTTACCGTAGGGGTTTGGTCTTCAGCAACGGAATACAATGCCCGCATGCTCGTGCGCCATCTTTGGGGAAAGAAAAAGGAAAAACAGCTCGCATTTGTTTGGGGACAAGAGAAGTGCACTAATGTTGGTGTTTTCACAGAACCAAGGGTCAAGCCTGTCTTTTTGAAAGAGCTCGATAAATTATGGTCATACAACGCTGTGATGGAAAAATTTCGAGGCGGAAACACCGTACTAATTGATGATTCGCCATATAAAGCGGTAAACAATCCAAAACACTCCGCTCTTCATCCATCTGAATTTAAGATTGTTTTCAAGGAAGAGGATCATTCGACAGTCGCGCCTCCTCGTCATCTTTCTCCTGAACCGATTGAAATAACACAAGTAACCGGAATCAAACGAAAAAGTGGCATCGCCCCGAAATTAGGTAAAAAGCGTTTGAAAAAGTTCATCAAGGAAACGCGCACCTCGAGTACGTTTGATAAACTTTCAGGGAACGATTTCTATCGGTTCCAAGTGGAAGAAGATCGTGCACTTGCGCCAGATGGTGAGTTGCGATCGTACCTGGCTGAATTAGTAGCTTACGAAGAAGGTGCTTCAGCGTTCATCGAACAAAAACGCTACACCGGAAAGCAAGCCCCTCTCGGACCAATAGATATAGTGATAGATATGGTATTGAAAGCTAAAGAAATTGAAGCAAATGTAGCAAATGGAATCGTTTTGACCTCGGAAATGGTCAAAACGAAAGATGCAGCGGAGATATGTTTAGACGATTTGTAATAGAATTCCCGTACTACTTTCAATATCCATCACCTTGTGACGCTATCCTACATTAAGCTAATCTTCTATATTTCAGAACTGTTTACTCATACTGTAAGTAACTAAGTACACAATTTTATCCTTCTAAAATGATAGCAGTATTGGCCTTCTATCACATATTTTCCTCTTTGCGTCGCAAGCGGCGCAATTTTTCGCAAAGTTCGAGCTTGACGTCGACGTTTGTGATTCGCATTGCGCGCAAACGACCACCCGGTGCACATACCGTGCGCATCGGAAAACCACCACATTTCACGTTTCTCGCGAATATCGACGGACGTTCGTGTGCACAAAACGTGTCACCGTACTGCGGATGCGAATGAATCTTATAATTTCTCGCACATTCAAATAACATATGCGGCGTCGCGTTCACATACTTGATAGCCTCCACAAGTGGTCTCACATCAACCTTTCCCAACGTGTACCCCTGATAACCTATCGCGTTGTAACCGAAATCTAACGCTCCATAATTTTCACGTTCATCCGCCGAACTCGTAGACGTCCTTACAACAATTTTCCCGTGTTTACGTGTGACCATGACTATATCACGGAATATCTTTTCTGGAAGCAAGCCAGTCACCGCCGCGTTTGAAATCCAGCAATCCGCAACTCCCGTTCCATCATCTATCGTAACGTTTAATTCAAGTTGGAAGACTGGTGACGCCTTTTGTTTAAAACAATTCTCCGTAGCTTTGCACAGATCAACATTATCCGTAGAAACATATAGTGATGATGGTTTGGAGAGCAAACACGCCGTCACGTCGCACGAAGGACACGTCAGGGTTGACTGCAGCATCGTTACTCCAGATATCCGAGCTCTAATCGAGATCAATCGGTCATCGCGTGTGAATATATACTGGGATCTAGAATCTTGTTCTTCAGGTTTCGCGGAACTGTTCCATGATAAGCTTCGTAACGAAACTCGCGCATCTCTTGGTAAATTTGTCAACGCGTTAGAACATTCAGAAGCGTTTGGATTTACGGAACTCACGGCTTGCGGTGGACTTGCAACGAGTACATCTACATCTGCAGTCGCATACGAGTTGATGTAATCTATGCAATTTTCTCGATATAATGTCGTCATCTTCTGCCGATGTTTCGATGAAAACCACGGTTCAACCACCGTAATCCTAGACCGATCCGTCAGACAATACGTAACTCTCATACTTCTCGTCGATACGTATCTATTCATGTTTTTTATGATAACAGTGGACCCAACCCCGAAACCAAATCCAGCGTTGCATACGGCAAACACATTTCTACAATATATTTTGATTACGTGGCGCTCATCGTCGCAATCCCGCAAAATGAGTTGCAGTTCGCGCTTTTTTCTTCTGTTTTGGATCGTAATTGTAGAGGAAGTCCTGGTGTCGCCAGTGACGCGCTGTTCGACGACCACAACTCCGCGTACGTCAATATCGGTAGGCGAAGGTATACAAAGCACTCCCGGTCCATAATGTGATGGTGCGCGTGCAGTCCAAAACAACGATTGTTTAATGGATAATGCTCTTTGGTCAGATATGCATTTTTCTCGGGATGCGCAAATATTATTCTGCGAATGCGCAAAAAGCCGTTCATCTAGGAAAATGACATCACTTAGCCGTGCACAGATACGCGTTCGCGTCAATACATCATCAACACATCCATTATTGTCCCTTTCGATGCCTTCACACAACGTTCTCCACGCTGTCACTGCGACCAGATACGTTGTTGGTGACTCTTCAATCTTTCCTTCCAACTCCCTGAAATATGCGGTGACATCTTCCTGCTGTACATCTTCAAACTCGAACTCAATCGGTTCACTTCCAGACGCGTCCTTCATTGTGAGACAATCCCGTTTCAACTGCGAATCTCGACTACGTTCTAAGTGTGTGATGAGAATAGATGCCTTGTTTCTCTTTGTTTTCTCACTATACAATGACCGCGAGGCCGAAATGCGCAAAACATGGCCTCTCGGAAGCGAAGCATCATATCCATGAATAAAATGTACGTTCTTCGTCGCGTCTTTTATACCATCATTGATATTCGTCTTATGCATGCCTTTACGAGGATGGAATGGTGATGACGTCTCGCGAGCTATAGCCACGTGCGATAACATGATTCGAGCTTCCTCGCCCACATCCAACAATGACGGATACGTTATGTGGTGCTGAAATTCTCGGAATCCACCCAGTTTCGTTGTTGCAAACAAACAATCATCATACGCCAAGCGCGCTGGAGTACATCTCTTTAACCTTGTGGTAGGATGAACGAGTGACGAAACGCGCGAAGTGCTTTTGCCTCCCCCCTGGATCTGATGGCGCCGGTATTCGTCGAGCGCCAGGATGGCAAATAATAACGGCATGTTTCTCGTACCGTTAATAATGTGTTCGTAGTCTTCTTTGACGTTGGTAGTAACTGGCAAGAATCTATTCAAGAACGTCAAGCACATTTGCACGGGCTCTCGAGCTACTGTAAGCGCGTCCCGGACTTGCGTCGCGCTCGACGTCCCATTTTTCATCGAGGGCAGACGCGTCCAGAGTGCATCGAACGCGTTCAAAATTTCAAAAGAGAGACCAAATCCTAGAGAATCGCACAAACTTCGCAACGTGTCTCTGCGAAACGAACAGATACGGGCATGTTTTTTAAATCTCAACGTGTGCATCGATTTCAATGGTGATCTAGTAGTTTCTTTCACCTCCGCACAGACGTTTGGCGTTTGTTTCATTTCGAGTACTTCCTCTGCGTGGAGGAATGGAGAGAGACTGACTACTTTTACAAACGTCCGCGCACACGCCCCAAGTGCGATTAATTTCTTTCCTTCTTCCATGGTATCGTCCAGATCATCCAAATCTCCAATCTGATCATCTGCAACATCAGCGCATTCCCTTGCATATATAGGATGACCGTGCGTAATCTGAACTCGTGCGCCAATCTGAAGTCCTGGATAGAGGAGCGCAGGGTTCATGATATCTGTACTTAACAAATGCTGTGAAACCATGACAACTAAATCACCATCGAGCGTGAACGCAAAATTATCCTCTAAATCTACAGAAGTTACTATACCTGTATGCAAATGCACTGTGTGCCCATCTTTGCACGATTTGCATGTGCACGATACAGTAGCTACATCCATACAAGTGTTATTTGTATCACTTCTATCATCTACGCCGTGGTCGTCGCGACCGTTCGCCTGCGTCATTCTATTAAAACCGATCGCAGTTCCTTCCGTGGCAAAGAGCACACGAATATTTTTGCGCGATGGATCGTCCGGGTACAAGTTCACATATCGAAGGTTTGTCACTGAATGCGTGTCCCACGCGCGCTTCTTTTGAGTGGTACTATCATTTCGTTCTTCTTCACTGCCTTCGTGTGACCGAAAGTTTGATGTACACGTGAGAAGTGGATGAAAAGCCATCATACGTTCGCCCTGAAACATTATCCATTGTTCTTTGCTCGTCTTATCCGCTGATTCCTCCTTGATACTGGAACTATTTTGTGTAGAAATGAAAAGAGCAAAAAACATAGGCTTCTCTTCCGGTATGCGAATGATCGGTGTCGTCATTTTCAAGAAGCACGCGTGATTCATGTCAATATCACCATTTGTCATATCATCGACAATACCAATTGAAATACGTTGTGAAGCCTTTTTTGGTACCTTTACGGCGTCATCGATGACATCCACTCGCCCATTTTTACGAAGCTCTTCCATAGACGCAAGCCGTACGCTCCCGTATCGTGTTGTCAAGAGTGGAAACAATGATGATGATGTTATTTGTTTATTGTTGCAATCGGCTTTCTTCTTCTTCTTCTTCATGCCATTTTGTGAGTCTTCAATTATTCCGACGTTCGCATTATTTTCATTTTGAGTACCGCTTTCTAAAAGTGTGGATTCACTTTCTTTCTCGATTTGTGGCGATACAATTTCAAACGAGTGCGCTTCTAGGTGATGTGTAGTGCTAATTCTTTCTTCTTCTTCCTCGTCGCCTTTATTTTCTTCGTGAGAGGGACCGTCACCATATTCGTTGCTATGTTTTCGTTTATTCCATCCTTCGCTCTTCTTCTTTTGTGAAGCAGTCGTGCGCATTTGCCA
>MDTG01236476.1_pt1 | contig 18603 bp, 13 predicted proteins | sample 811421 | NCBI WGS metagenome assembly MDTG01 (sample SAMN05326645, study PRJNA326480) | marine metagenome | isolation source: seawater | place: Pacific Ocean: South East | collected 2011
AACCTGCCAACCGTTGTAACTGATTATGGTGTAATACAAAAAGATATTCTATTCAAAAATAACAAAAAAAATGAATGATATTTTTAAAAATTTATTAATTTTTAACTCTACTCAAAAAAAAAGAGTACAAAAGAACGCCTTATCTGGTTTTTCAGCTGAGAGTTTACAAATATTAAGTCAAATATTCTTTGCTCCATTAATGTTATTTTTCTGGGGTCCAAAAGATTATGGTATTTGGCTTTTTATAATTTCAATACCAAATATATTTTTTATTTTTAATATTAATTTCCAAAATGCAGCTACACAGGAAATTATAATAAGCAATGAGAAGAAGAATTATTACAAATCAAATAAAATTTTTCAAAATTCAATTTTTTTGAACTTAATAAATATTTTAGCAATATCTCTAGTAGTTATCATTTTATATAATCTAAATTTATTTGACTTGTCTATTTTTAACTCATTTACTGATTATCAAGCGAAAATTATATTAATTTTAATTTGTGGAGCTGTATATCTTGAACTATTAAACTCTACATTCAATATAGTAATTCAATCAACAGGTAAAATTTATATTACATTTTATACATCTACAATTTTAGATTTACTTGCAAAATTATTAATTGCATTATCTGGGTTCTATTTTGATAGCTTATTATACCCAGCTATAATTTACTTTATATTTTCTACACTTAAATTTTCATTACTCTTTCTTTTTTTTATTAAATTAAAAAAACATTTATCTTTTTCTCTTCATTTAATTTCCAAAATAGAAATTTTAAAAATATTCAAATTATCATTAGGACATTCAGCTGATATTTTAAATTTTTTAATTAAGCACTCATTAACGATATTTATAATGGGTTTATTTCTGGACCCATTTTTAATCGGGTATGTTGTAACAATAAAAACTATTTTCTATTTTTTACCAACAAGATTTTGCGGTAAAATTTTTCAGATATCTTTATTTGAATTTGCTTCTTTATTTTCCAAAAATAAAATTTCATTAATAAAAAAAAATATTTTTAAATTTAATAGGTTGATATTCTTTTTATTAATAATTTTTATAACTTTATCTTTAACTATTGGACCTTATTTTTATAATACTTGGACAAATTTTAAATATGACTTAAAAATAGTGTTTTTATCTATAATTGTGTTTGATGCTTTTTTTTCCATAATGCGTAGGTCAATGATAATTTTTTTTATTTCAATTAACAGGTATCTTTTTTTAGGTTCATCAGATTTGATTATAACATGTATATCCTGTTTTGGTTTTTATTTAATGTTGTTAAATAATTTTTCAATAAATTTTAGTTTTCTAATTTTTACAATAGGTTCATTAATCAGCTTAATTTTTTCATTAATTTATTTTTTTTATTGCTTTAAAAATTTAAAAGTGAATAAATAATTTAAATTATTAATAACTCTAAATGAAAAAACTTAATTATATTCTGGCAAGTGGTGCCAAATATCATCATTTTTCAGTTGCTAGAGCACTTTATAAAAGAAATCAATTAAGTAAAATTATTAGTGGGTACCCATGGTTTAAACTTAAAAATGAAAAACTACCAAGAAGTAAAGTTGGAGCATATGGTATCTATCAAATTTTAAGGTATCCATTTATTAGAAACAAACTTCTATTACATTTCGAGACCATCCCTAGAATTTTAGATGTTTCAAATAGAAAATATATAGACAAAAAAATTTGTGAATTTATTGAGAATGATTTAGATGCAGATGTATTAATTGCACTGTGCCCTACTGGTTTAGAAGCTGGAAAAAAAATGTTGTCTAAAAAAAAAATATATATATGCGAAAGATCATCTGCTCACATATTATATCAAGAAAAACTCTTAGCTGAGGAATATAAAGAATTCATGAATAAAAAATTTAGGATTAATCCATACTTTGTGGAAACTGAGTTAAAAATGTATGATGATTCTGATATTATTATGGTCCCATCTCATTTTGTTAAAAATTCTTTCAAAGGTGAATTGTCTAAAAAAGTGTACGTAAATGAATTCGGAACTGATACAAAAAATTTTTTTCCAGATAAAAATATAAAAAAAAGTGATAAATATTTCGATATAGTTTTTATAGGCCAAAAATCTTTAAGAAAAGGATTGCAATACTTAATTGATGCTTTTAATAAAATAAAACATCCTTTTAAAAGACTTCATATTATTGGTTCGGACACTATCGATAAATCTTTTTTTGATAATAAATTAAAAAAAGAAAATATAATTGTTTACGGTCATGTACCACAAATTAAACTTAATAGTATTATTAACAAGTGTCATGTATTCGTACTACCTAGCATAGAAGAAGGTCTTGCAATTGTAACTCTGCAAGCCTTATCTTCAGGTTGCCCAATAATAGTAAGTGAACACACTGGCGTTAGTGAAATCGTAAGAGAAAATAACTGTGGTATCGTTGTTCCCATAAGAAATTCACAGTCTATTCTACAAAGCTTAGAGGAAGTAATTGATGATAGAAAAAAATTAAAAAGTTTTTCTGAAAATGCAAAAAAATTTGCCTTACGTAATACGTGGGATACATATGTAGATAAGCTAGATGCAATAGTGAATGATAAATTTAAAAATAATTTATAATTATAAATGAACTTATCTGAAGTAAGTGTGGACTATAAAAATTTTAATGAATTTTTATATAAACTTCTATCTGTAAACATTTTATTTAATCTTTTTTTTTTTTATACAGAAATCAATATATATATTTCATTAATTTTTTATTCTTTTTCAATCTTTCTATCATTAATATTTTTTTCAAAAATTTACAAAAATTATATTTTTTGTTTTTTCGCTCAAATTTTAATATTATTTTTTTTAAATTTAACTTATCTTAATTTTATACTGTCAGTTATTATTAATAATTTTTTTTTAAAAAATGATTTCAATACTTTAATAAAGTTTAATTTTTATTGTGACTTAAAAACTTATTTTTTTGCAAATGTTTATCTTTGTCTGTTTTTAATAATGATAAATTATTTTAATTCTTTTATTAAATTAGATTTAATAAAAAAATTGGTAGATAGAATTAAATCACAAAATTTAAGACTAGATAAAAAAAAGAATTTTATATTAATTATTTTTTGTATGATTGTGGAATTTACATATTTTTTTTCTGGGACACTTGGTAGTCAAGTTAGTGGGGCTTTTATTCTAGGTGATAAGAACGACTCTGCAACATGGTTTACACATTTTTATTATTTTTTGGTTACATTCCATCTTCTTTTAAATTTATTATATATTAAAAATAAAAATAAAAGTTTTTTTGATAAAACTTTTTTGGTTTTTTCATTTTTAGCTAATTTTATTTTTTATGGTTTTTTTATGAGACGAATGGCTGTTCAATTCATGTTTTTGGCAATAATAACTTTTTTTATATTAAGTGAGGTAAAAATAAGAAAAATTAGGTTTTTTGTTATTAATGTATTATTGATTTCATTATTATTTCAGTTTACGAATTTTTTACAATTAATAAGGGTATCTGAAGTATATTCGGTTGGAAAAAGCCAAAATCTAAAAGAAATTGTTCTTGAAGGTAAAATTTTAGATTACTTTACAAATGAAGATATAAGAAAAACAGCTCAAGATATTTCAATTAAAAATTTTAGTATAAGACTGTTAAATAATCATGAACTTGCAACTATATTTTTTTATGAAAAGAATTCAAAGAAAAAATATCTCAATGGTGAATTATTAAGAAATAATATTATTGAAACTATTCCACAAATTATTTTTCCAGGCAAAATAAATTATCCAACATCAGATTTATTAATATCCTCAATCACTAATTCGCCATTATATGACATGGACACCGTAGATAGTTTTCATAGCTATAGTTACATAGATTTTGGTTTTTTTGGATTAATAATTTATCCAGCCTTAATTGTTTTAATGTTGTTATTTTTCTACTATTTAATGAATATAAATTATCTAAATAATATTACAGTAATATTTGTTATGATATTATTTTTGCCTATGTACAGTCTTAGGATTACAGAAATAAATATTAGTGATTGGTTTGTGATAATTAGAAATATTATACTATTTATTTTAATATTTAATTTTCTACTAAGATCTAATGCCAATGAATTAATTAAATGAAAATATTATTCATAGGTCCAAAATTTGGCAACAGCCTTTTGCTTTTTAAAACTATTAAAAATAAGTTTAAAAATACTCAAATAATAGATACAAAAAATATTTTACCATTTCCAAAAATTAATAATAAAATATTTCATCATGTTTCTCCTTATATTTTTGAAAACAAAATTAATAATAATATTTTAATTAATATTAAAACAAATTATGATGTTATCTTTGTTAAATCTGGAGAAATTATTGGTAAAAAGTTAATATTAGAATTAAAAAAATATTCAAAAAAAATAATTTTTTTTTGTAATGATAATCCTTTTGTAAATAGAGATAAAAATAAATGGAAATTATTTCTTTCATCAGCAATGTATTATGATTTAATCGCATATCAAGACATATCTAGAGTAAAATTAGCCAAAAAAATAGGACTCAGAAATAGCTTATTAGTGATACCACCTTACGATAGCAAGATACATAAAAGACATAGTATGACTTTGAGAGAGAGAAAAAAATATAAAAATAAAATTATATTTGTAGGAACATGGTTTCCAGAAAGAGGTAAGTTTTTAAAAAAATTAATTGATAAGGGTTTACCTATTAAAATTTATGGCGGCAGATGGGAAAAAGATCCATTTTATGATAAATTAAAACATAGAATAAAAATTGGTCATTTTTATAATAAGAATTATTCAAAAATAATTCAGGGAGCTGAAATTGCATTATGTTTATTTTCAAAACAAAACAAAGATACTATTACAGCTAGATCAACAGAAATACCAGCAATTGGAACTTTATTATGTTCATATCGTACTAATGCTATGTCAAAAATTTTCACTGAGGATAAAGAAGCGATTTTTTTTAACAGTGTAAAAGAATGCGTAAATAAATGTAAATATTACTTAAAAAACAAAACACTAGCAAAAAAGATTGCTTTGAATGGTCATGTGAAGATTACAAAAAAAATGAACGTAAGTACATATGATTTATTTAATAAAATTATAAAACATTGAAATATATAATTACAAACTCAACATGAAAATTAAATATATTCTTACACATCCTATTCATTACCAAGTCCCTTTGATTAAATTTTTAAAAAAAAAAAAAATGAACATTCAAGTAAATTACAGATGTGATTTGATGTCGAAAAAATATTATGATCCTGGATTTAAAAAAAAAATAAACATAGGTATCAATTTGCTTAATGGTTATGAATATAAATTTTTAAATTATATAGGTCCAAATAAAGTTTCATCATTATATCCAATTACTACTGATTTTTTTGTAAATATATTCGAGAAAGATACAGGAATAATTTGGCTACATGGAATAAAAAATTGGTACAACCTATGTTTGATGTTAATTGCAAAAATATTAAAAAAAAAAGTTTTTATAAGAGATGAAGTATTTCATGAAAGCAAAGAAAGAAATATTTTAAATAGAATTTTTAATAAATTTTTTTATATATTTATTGATAAATTTATTGATGTTTATTTAGCTATAGGGAGCCAAAATAAAAAATATTATATAGATCATGGAATTAATAAAAGAAAGATTACAAACGTTCCATATGTTGTAAATAATAATTTTTTTTCTAATAAAAATTTAAAAGTAAACAAGAAAATAAATTATTTGTTTGTGGCTAAATTACAAAAAAAAAAAGGAGCGGATTTATTATTACAGGCAATAAAATTATTAAATTTTAAGAAAAATTTTACTAATTCAACTAATTTTCATATTGTTGGCGATGGCGATATGGAGAAAAATTTAAAAAGATTTAAAAGAAAAGAAAAAATAAAAAACATAAAATTTTCATCGTTTAAAAATCAAAATGAATTAAAAAAAATATATAAATTTTCAGATGTTTTTATAATTCCTTCAACAATTGAACCGTGGGGTTTGACAGTAAATGAAGCTATGGCAGCTGGCACAGCTATTATATCATCAAACAAAGTTGGAAGTTCTTTTGATTTAGTGAAGAATAATGTAAATGGCTACAGGTTTAAAAGTGGAGATCCTAAAGATCTTTCAAAAAAAATTTACTATATTTTTAAAAATAGAAAAAAAATAAAACAATTTAAAAAAAATAGTTTAAAAATCATATCGGAATGGGATTTTGAAAAATGTTATTTGGGACTAAAAAAATCAATAAGAGTTTTAAAAATTAAAAAAAATTAAGTGCTTCCTTTTTTTTATTTAAATTTAAGTTAAATTTATCGTCAAAGCATTTTTTTGCATTTATTGACATTTTGTTCAATTTTTTTGAATTATATTTATCAAATTCAGAAAAAATCTTTTTAAAACTATTTGTTGTATTATTTGATACCAAGCCTGCTTTATAATTTAAAATTTCTTTATAAATATTAACCTTGTTTGTTGTAATTACTGGTTTTGAAAAACTTAAAGATTCTATTAATGATACTCCAAAATTTTCACCATGAGATGGTAAAATCGTTGCTTTCGATTGATTTATAGCGCCCCATTTAGTATCGCCAGTTAAAATATCAGAAATAATAATTTTATTTTCTAATTCATATTTTTTAATCAAACTGAAGATTTTTTTTTCATAAGTTGTACCATTCAAAGGTCCAGCCATTAAAACAAAATCTTTAAAGTCTTTTTTTAATTGATAAATTGTATTAATTATTATTTCACAACCTTTTTTTTCATGAAATCTTCCTAAAAAAAGATAAAAATTTTTATTTTTTAGAGATTTAAATTTTTCATAAAAAGCTTTGGATATTTTATTTGTTTTAACCTTTCTCTTGTACAAACCATATTTAACTACTTTTTTTTTTATATCCGACGTATTGACGAATGTATCATTTAAAAGTTTTTTCTCATTTTCTGATGTAAGCAAAATCGAATTAGAATTAATTAAATTTTTTCTTTCTATTAAAAACCAATAAATTTGTTTTTTAATTCTTTTAAAAAGATTTTTTTTAAAAAAGGGATCTAATTGACCATGAATAAAAACTACATAATTTTTTAAAAGAATTCTGGCTAATAAAGTATAAATTCTCCACAATTCATGAATTATAAAATAATCATATTTATTTTTATTATTAAATAACCATAAAATTAACTTTATATTTATTCCATATTTGTTTAAAGGTTGGCCTCTGTTAATTATTTTTATCTTTCTATTTTTATTTTTTAATTTAAACTTATTGTTTTTGTCAGATGTTAAAATATCGACCAAAAAACCATATTTAACTAGCATTTCTGAGTGATCCAGAATCGCATTAGATGGTCCGCCAAGAGCAGGGTCAAGAGTATGAATAATTCTCAAAATTTTATTTTTCTTCATTTAATAAAAAATTTTCGTAATTAAATAGAGACCAATTTTTAAGTGGATTATAATGTTTTCTTTGATTATTTGACAATTTGTCAAAAATCATTTGATGAGGTATTTCAAAGCTACTTTTTTTTCTTAAAAATAATTCTCTAGGAACATTGTTTTTAAAACTGTTAAGTAAATTTTTTTTATTAACTACAAAATTTGATTTTAAAATTGGTAAAATATCTTTAAATAGAAACCAATCAACAAATGGTGTTCTCAACTCTATTGAATTCGACATGCTAGCCCAATCAGCATCTCTTAATAATTTTGAACAAAGATAGTATTTTATCTCATAATACATTATTTCCATCTGATCATTTTCAAAATTATTATTTTTTTCCTTATTATGAAGTTCTATCATTTTATCATCAACTATTTGTTTATTTATTAAATCTCCAATTTCATCGGGCATAAAAATACATCTTTGTAACATAAATAAATCAAATATTTTTTTATTGTATTTAAATAATCCTGAAAACTTTGTATTTAATTTTAATTTGTTTAAAGATTTATATCCAAATAAATACAATATATTTTTTATATTTTTTTTAGAAGGAAAGAGCTTTGATAATTTTTTTATAATAGGAATTCTAGTAAAACTTGGATAACCAAAAAAAAATTCATCGCCACCAATACCCGAAACTAATATTTTGGAGCCATTTTTTTTTGCATAATATGAGACTAAATAATTATTTAACCCATCATTGGTTGGCATATCCATTGCATTATAATATTTTAAAACTAAATCTGAAATTTCATCAATATTTATATTTTTGCGAATATGATTAATATTATTAATTATAGAATTTTTTTTTGCTATTTTGCTCTCATTAATTTTATTTGGAAAATCCAAAGTTAAAGAATTTATTACATCTCTGTTATGTTTTTTTTCGACTGAAGATAGTAAAATATTTGAATCAATACCTGAAGAAAGTGAAAATGTAATTGGAACATCTGCAACAAGATGATTCTTAACAGATTTTCTTATTACCCAAGAAAGTTTTTCGTTAAGATCATTTATATTTTTAAAATTATCCTTTTTTGAATTAATTATGGTCTCTTTAATGTCTGCATATTTATAAGTTGTTTGATTAAAATTTTTATCAAAAATTTTTATTGATCCTCTCTCAATTGAAGATATATCTCTATATAATGTATTTGGTTCTTCTACATTTCCCCATAGATAATACTCACATATTGATTTCCCAAGTTTAATATTAGATACCTCATTAATTGATAAAAGTGCACTAACCTGGGAGGCAAAATATAATACTTTTTTATTAATTGAGTAATACAAAGGTTTAATTCCAAATGGGTCTCTCGCTAAAATTAATTTTTTTTCTTTTTTATCCCAAATTACAAATGAAAACATTCCTCTTAATTTATTTACAAAATCTATACCCCAATATTTATAGGATTCGAGAATAACTTCCGTATCTGATTTACTTTTGAATTGTATATTTTTTTTTATTAGATCTGCTTTTATGTCTTGAAAATTATAAATTTCTCCATTGAATGTAATAATATAGTTTTGATCTATTGATACAAACGGTTGACTTGCATTTTTTGATAAGTCAATAATTGATAATCTATTATGTCCTAAATATAATTTTTTACACTCTGATATCCAGATATTCCTATCATCTGGGCCTCTATTATTTTGAATTTTTAGAATATTTTTTAAAATTTTTTCTGAATTTATTATCTCATTGCTAAAATTATAAACACCCGAGATACCACACATCTAATTTAAATTTAATTTCATTATTTACTCAAGATTGAATTATAAACATTTACCAATTTTTCTATAGTTTTTTCCCACTTAAAAAAAGAAGATTGCTTTATACCATTATTAATCATTTCTTCTCTGGTTTTATCATCATTCATGATCATAGTTATTCCTTTTATCATGCCCTCTACATCGTTAGGATTATATAGTAGACCTGCATCCCCTATGACCTCGGGTATTGAAGCAACATTAGATGCAACAACAGGCAAACCATTCGCCATAGCTTCTAAAGGTGGAAAACCAAAACCTTCATACCAGGAGGGAAACAGTAAACAATCTACTGAGTTATAAAGTTCTGAAACCTCATGAATTTTGAGCCCACTTAATTCTATAACATACTGACTTAATGATAAATTATTTTTTAAATTTTGCCAATTTTTATTTTTTGGTCCGAGTCTTACTAAATAAATATTTTTTTTTCTTGATCTCAGTTCTTTTAATATTTTAAGTGCAGTTTCATGGTTTTTATATCCTTCACCAATAATTAGTATTAAAAAACTGTCTATTGGAAATTTAAACTTATTGTTACGAAGTTTTTTTTTTTGGTTCTTTGGTAATGGTTTAAATGAGCTATTGCATCCATTATAGATAACACTGATATTTTCATTTTTAAGTCCACAATGTTTAATTAAATCTTTTTTTGTATTTTCACTAACTGCAATTATGTGATTAGCGTATTTTAAAGAATTAATTGAATACTCAAATAATCTTGGTTTATGTGGATAGTTAAAATTAGGTATTAGACCTCTCCATGCTAATATTGGAATTATATCATGGACTGTTACTATGGTATTTTTTTTTTTTAAAGGGTATCTAGCTAGATGTGAATATCCTTGATCAATAATATGATTAATTTCATATTTTTGATAATTTTTTTTTATCTGGTAAGGATATTCTATAAACCTAGCGAATCTCATTTTTAATTTATTAGGTAAATATTTACTTATCAACATACTTGGAATGAATGATGATATGTCGATGATTGAGTCATAATTTTTTTTTATGTAGTAATCTAAGTAATAAGCATAGATATCCATGCTTATTCTTTGATCTTCTCTAAATGTACGATAAAGATTTATCTTTATGCCCATAAATCATTATTAACAGGAACTAATTATATTGTAAGTTATTAAATTTTTTTGATAAATTTATTTGATAAAATTAGAATATAAATTGAGCCTAATTCTGAAGTTTACTAGTTTTTACTAGAAAAAATCTTACTAACTTCACTATCTAAATCTAGGTTATTTTTATTAGCGACGTTTTTATGATCTATTACTTGAACTTTTTCTTTTTTATAAGAATTCTCAAAAACATTTGTCAAAATATTTGAATCTTCAATTTCATCATTCAAAGAATTTATTTTTTTAATCATATTCGATCTTTGGTTTTCAAATTTATTTATTTCTTCTTTGAGTATTTCATATTTCTTATTCATTTCATGCAACTGAGTACTTAATCTCAAATTTTCATTTTGATAAAATTCCTCTTTTGACTTCGGTGTTTCATTTAATTCTTTACGTTTTTGTTCATTTTCAAATAAATTTTTATTTTCTAGAAGTGAATTAATTTTCAAATTCATATCCTCTACTTGTTTAAATAAGCCAGAATTCAATTTTAAAGAATTTTCTATAATTTTATCTTGTGTTTTGATTTTTTCTTCTAATTTATCAAAATTGCTTAATAAAGTTTTTGAATAATTTTTTAAATCTTTGAACATATAACTAATTTGTATAATAATTTTTTTTGTTAATTGAAAGAATATAAAAAATATGGATCTAGTAATATTTACTAAAAAAATATCAAATTGAGTAGGTTTTATTTCAAAGGGTCTCTCTTTGCTTAATATTTTCAGTTTAAATTTTTTGATTTTATCTTTTAAAGCATCAGTATTTTGCAACATACAACTCTTGGTTTAATAAAAAGTTTTGCAAATATCAATAGTGAAAAAATGACTCAATTACTCGATTTTTAGTCTCCCTTATACTTTATCAAAGCATAAAAAGTCTTAAATATAATATAAAAATCTAACCAAATAGTCCAATTGTTTAGATACCACAAATCAAATTCCATTCTTTTCTTCATAATTATTGGATTTGGTGTTGCGCCTCTTAAGCCATTTACTTGAGCCCAACCGGTTAATCCTGGATTGCATTTATGTCTTTTTAAAAAATTTTTAAATAAAGACGAGTAGTGAATATCATGCTCAACCATATGTGGTCTTGGGCCAACTATTGACATATCACCATTTAAGACATTTAAAAATTGAGGGAGCTCATCAATACTATATCTTCGTAAAATTTTTCCAATCTTTAATAGTCTTATATCATCTTTAGAAACTTGCTGTGTTTTATCAAATGAAGTTTTTTTTAATGTCCTCAATTTATAAATTTTAAATCTTCTTCCATCCCATCCTGTTCTATTTTGAGTAAATAATATAGGATAACCATCCTCAATATAAATTCCTATTATTGAAATTATTAAGATTGGAGAGGATATAAGTAAGAAAATTAATGATAATATTTTATCTATAATAATTTTTAAAAATAAATTTATCCCAAAAAATCTTGACCATTCAAAAAACTCGTACTTATATTTATTTTCAAGTAAATTCTTTCCTTTTAAATCGAAAGTTTTTTCAAGTTTTACATTTAGTGTATCTACTGAATATTTAATAATTTTTTCAAAAATTTTTTTTTTATTTTTATCGTGACCATTTAATATCCAAATTTGGCCTAGAGAATGATATTCTAAAATAGATCTGATATCCTCATTTTCATTGAAAACTGGAATTTTTAATTCACTTTTTATAAGATTAATATTAAAAGATTTGAGGTCTGAAATTATACAGCATTTAAAAACATAAATTTTATCAAATTTTTCAGAAAAAATTTTTAAAATTTCTTTATATGTTCCAATTAACATGACATTTTTTTGAATAATATTTTTATCAATTAAATTTTGGTAAACTTTATTAAAATAAATATGTGAAATTAATAATGTAATTATTATAAAGATATTTAAATATATTAAGTATATATTTAGTTTTAGTTCCATACTAAATATAAAAAATATAGAAAAAGTAACTAAATTTGATATTATTACACTTAAAATATCATCCTTTAAAAAAGATATAAAATTTTTTTTATAAAATCTTTTATTTTTGAATGAATATGAAAATATAAAATAAAAAAAAATTATTAATAAAATATAGAGGAAATATTCGGAATTATTAAATATCTCTGGATTAAATAAATCATAAATTGTATCATTTTTTAAGATTACGGATGTATATAAAGTTAAGAATAAAATTATTAATTTGAAAAAACCTGTAAAAAAAATAAATCCACTATCATCATTCTGAAATACTTTTTCCAGTCGGAACATTTATGTGTTTTTGTGATAATAATAATTAGGAGAGTAGCTATAATAATAGCTATAATAACTATCTTTAGAGGTATCTAGATCGTTGATTACAATTCCATTTATTTTGGCTCCGACATTTTGGATTTTCTTTATTGACGACATAAATGAGACTGTTCTTGTTTCTTCCGATCTAATTACAAATAAATTATAGTCTGATGCTTGAGTAAGAATTAAAGTATCCGATACAGGTTGAACAGGTGGTGAGTCAATAATAACATAGTCATATTCCATCTTTAATAAATCAAAAAATTTTTTTATCTGTTCTTTTGTGACGATATCGGACATATCAAATCTTTTTTCACCAGAAGTAATTATATCTAGCTCGGTCCCTGGTACTTTAAAAATAGCATCATGTAATTGTGCCGAACCTGAAATAATCTCTCCTAAACCAAGTATTTCCTTATCAAATTGGTAAAATCCATTTAATACAGAGGGTCTTCTTATGTCTGCCTCTATAAATAGTACTCTGTTAGACTTCTCTAAAGATAAGGCTAAATTAAATGCGTATGTTGTTTTTCCTTCAGATGGATTACTCGAAGTTATCATATAACTTTTGTTTTTTTCAAACTTAGACTCTATTATAGCTCTTGATGAACGAACTGCCTCTGAAAAACTTGATCCACCATCTTCAACAAACATTTGTAATATATGAAAACCTCTTTTAAGTTTTTCAACTCTAGGCAAAATTCCAATTTGCGGAATATTTAATGAGTCTATTGCCTCTGGGCTTTTTATAACTGATGAATTCATTTCTCTATAATACAACAGACCATAAACAATTAAAAAGGAGGTAATAAATGCTAACACAAAATTTTTTTTTGGTTTTGGAGAAAAGGGTGAAGAAGGTAGATTAGGATTTTCAATAACTTTTAATCTTGAAACTTGTAAATTTTGCGCTTCATTTGTTTCTTTTACTCTCTGTAAAAATGATTCATATAATTTTCTGCTGCTATCTACCTCACGTGTAAATTTTAACATTCCTGCCTCTTTTTCTTCAATCAACCTAAGTTCATCAGTAGCATTTTGCAGTTCATTTTCAGAAAGTTTGATAAAATTATCTAAATTGCTTAATTCAAAAGCTTTTTGTTGAATATTTTCATCTAAAATACTTTTTAATTGTGACTTTAGATTTTCATTTAAATCATTAGCTTGGATAATTTTTGGATGTTTGTCAGTATAAATTAGTGACAGTGATTGAATATTACTCTCATTGGCAGTAAGGCTTGCTTTAATATTTGATATTTCATCTCTAGATCTTAGGTCCTTTATTGCTAGTAGGGCATCAACATCTCCGTCAGCCACCTTGATTGAAAGAAGATCATTTTGCTGTTCCTGGTAATTTTTTTTTGCCTCCAAAATTCTTGAGGAAATTGATTCAATTTCAGTTATCTTTAGTTCTTTAACATTTCCTGTATCTACTAGTTTATGCTCTTTTTTATAATTAGATAATTTTCTCTGAGCAATATCCATTTGTGCTACAAGTTCTTTTAATCTTTCAGATATTTTTTGATTTGCATAATTTGTTATTCTTATTTTGCTATCTATCTCGTATCTTTGGTAGGAATCAATTATAGATACTAACGCAAGCTGAGATATTTTTGGATTGTTAGATATAAATGAAAGTTCTAAAACATCGCTTCTTGGAATATTAACGACTCGAAAATTAGATGATAAAATCGATTTTAAAAAATTTTCATCTATTACTTTTTTTTTTGTAAATATCCTTTGAAAAAAACTTTGTTTTGTCTCTGTATATAGATTTTTAAATTTCGTAGAATTTTGTTTATCTTTTATAATATATTCTTGGACTTCATCACTTTTAAGAATTGCCATTTGATTATTTATTCTATTGCTTTGGCTTTCCATAGAATATACTTCCTCTATATTTACAATTTTATTATCCTCAGGCTCGATAACAATTGTGGCTTTGCTCAAGTATTTTTTTTCTTGATTTAAAGAAATCATTAATATTAATAGAGATACTATAAGAGAGAGTAATATTAGGTTCTTTAAATTTTTCTTGATTACCAGAAGAAAAAACCTTAAATCCCCAACATCAAAAATATTAATAAGTGAATGAAATCTATCAATCATACGCAATTAAATGTTTATTTCTTTTAGAAAAAAATTTCAATAAGCTGAAAAACGCAAAAAAACAAATAAAATCTAATATTTTTTAGATCAAATACATTTGAAGGTTATAAACTTTATTATATTAAGTAATTAAATGAATAATTTTAAAAAAAACTTAATATTGATATTTATTTGCCTTTTTACTTTAAGTAGTTGTATTTCTTTACCTGGAATAAATAAGAATATAAACAAAAAAAATCAAAATAAAAAAATATCTCAAAGCAAATACTCAATAAAAGATGTAGGTGTAAATATTATAAATATTAATTCCTTATCTGAAGAAGAGATAGACTACTACAATAACAATAAGCTTGAAGAACTAGATAATAAAATAAATAAATTTTCAAAAATATATGATTATAAATATGAATATATTTTAGGTCCAGCAGACACTATTTCAATAAATCTTACTGATACAGATGATTTAGATAATACTTATCTTATAAACCAGGATGGTATGATTGACTTACCGTTCGTGGGTAAAATAAAATTAGACAACTTATCTTTAAATGAAGCTCAAAATATTTTGACTGATGTAATAAAAGACTTTTACAAAAATCCAGATTTACAAATAAATATTGAAGAATTTAATAGTAGCAAAGTCTATATAGTTGGTGCAGTTAGAAATCAAAAAACAATAAATTTAAATCAAAAACCAATTAGACTTATTGAGGCTGCAATCGAGGCGAATTTTAATCCAAGTGCCGAAGATAAGCTCTATGGAACAAAAGGTTTTTTAAGACGGGATAATGAGGTTTATAAAATTGATTTGACTAATGCGTTTAGTGGTAATGATGAAAAAGAAAATTTTTATTTAAAAAAGAATGATGTTATTTTTATTGATAGAAATTCTGATGCGATACATGTATTTGGTGAAATTACAAAACCTGGAGTATATTTTCCAAATTTAGACTATTCTTTGACAGAGCTAATTTCAACTAGCGGTTTAAATCAAATTACTGCAAATGCTAAAAAAGTATATGTCATAAGAGAAAAATTTAAATCATTTCTTGAAGTAGATGTTTTTCAACTAGATATAAGAAATCCTGTAAATTTAATTGCTGGAAGAAAATTTATGCTTCAAGCAAAGGATATTGTTTTTGTTCCACCAACAGAAATTGTAAAATGGAACAGGACTATAAGTTTGCTACTTCCTCAAACAGATCTATTTAACTCTTACAATCCTATTATTCAAGATGGTGTCAAATCTAATTAGGAACGAAAATTTATTTTATAATTACTGTTATTAGAAATGCTAAAAAAAATTATAAAAAGCATCTGAATTAAAGGTATATGTAAAGAAAAATCAAATAATAGAATTATAATTAGATAAAAAAATAATATTGAGTTTGTAAAAGTATAATTTCTTATATTTGAAAAGAATTTTGTTACAGAAAAAAATAATATTATAAATCCAACTAATCCAAATTCACCAAAAAACTCAATTATATCTGAATGAGCATGATCAGCAAATTTATTATCTGAATTTAAAAATTTAAGTTGAAACATTGTTTCATAAGCACCAGATCCATAGCCAAAAAATAAAAATTCATTTAATTGATTAAAACTAAAAATAATTATTTGTCCTCTAGTTATATTTGCACTTGAATTATTTATTGTGGATAATTCCTCATCTAGAAAATAAAATCGATTAATTAATTCTGTGGCGCCAAAATAAAATCCGAATATTAAGAGATCAAAAAAGACTATTAGTAGAATTGTAAAAATAAAAGTTTTATCTTTTTTTTTTGATACAAAAATTTCATTTAATAAATAAAAAGTAATAGTAAATAATAACAAAAAGTTACCTATTCTTGAAAAACTAGTAATAATTCCAATTGTAATAAACATTAAAAACAATCTAATATAAATTCTGTCAAAAAATAAATTTTTTTCAGAGTTTGAATTTATATGTCGAAAATTTTTCAATAATTCTATTGATGATAGAAAACAAAACAAAAGAAAGATGGAAAATACAGTTCTATTTATAAAAAAACCTGTTGAAGAGTCTTTATAAAACTCATTTTTAAAAAATAATATCTCAGGATTACCTAATAAATATAACATGACAGCAACCAAAGAGGATAAAAAACCTAAAAAAGATAAAAAAATATATAATCTTCTCTTGTGCCTTTCAGAAAAAAAAATCATTTTTAAAATAAATATTATTAAAATTATCGATAAATAATTTAAAATTTGAAAAAATGAATCTGAGTATGATAGGCTGATTGAAGAATATTTTATATTTATATTTAAAGAATTTAAAATATTATATTTTTCTAGAGCCATGAATTTTAAAAATTCAATCGGTAACGGGACTATTTGAAGTAAAAGATAAATTATAAATAAAAAATAAAAAATTAAAGATAAATTATTTTGTTGTAAAAAATTTCTTAAATGTAAATTGTAATTTTTATTTTTTTTACATTGCAAAAATAAAATACCTAATAAAACAAAATTTATTTGAATAAATAAGTTTGAGTTTCCTCCATTAAACAAAGTAGAAATAGATAAAATGAAAAATAAAAAGTATTGGTATTTTTTATTATTAGATATACTCATAATTAATTTGGAGAAACATTATCATCAAAAACTTCTTCAAAATCATCAGTAGTAATAGCTTCATCATTCTCGATTTTTGTTTTGATTGTTTCGGTAACAGTGCTAGTGCTTTCGTTCTTCTCTAAAATTTCAACAGCTTTTTCAGGGTTTTCTTGAACAATATCTACTATAACCTCAGTTATTTTTTTCTTACTTTCCTCATTTTTGTTTGCACTATCAATTAGTTTATTTGATAGAGTGCCCTTGCTGTTTTCTACAATCTTTTTTACTTTTTCTATATCATTTTCGCTGCTTGCTTCCTCAACTGCATTCTCCATAATTGTATTAATACTTTCATCTACAACACTGGAAGTTACAGATAATATCTCAATTTTTTCTTCATAATTATCCTTCTTAGTTAAGTTTTCAACTACACTTAAAGAAAGTTTAGAATCTGTTTCTTTAGATGCTTCATTTAAAGTTTCTAAAACTTTTGCAGCTGTATCATTATCAGCTTTAGTAACGATATCTGCCACAAGATCTGTCAGATCGTCCTCTGTGGATAGCGTTTGTCCTTCAGTTAAATTTTCTTGTTGGTCTTTAGCTGCATCTATAGCTTGTTCTATTACTTTTTCTTTAACCTCAGTATTTAGTGTCTCAATTTTAGATGGTTCTGTGTCAACAATTGCTTTTAATACTTTTGCTGATAAATCCTTTTTGTCTTCAGTAGCTGATTTACTTACCTCTTCAACTACTTTATTTGCAATGTCATCACTGGCAACTGAAACTACTTTTGCAATTAACTCGCTATCTTCTTTAGTACTTTTAGCAGATTGGATAGCTTTTTCTGTTAATTTATCAATATTCTCTTTATTATTTTCTGCTAACTCATTAATCTTACCTGCATCTTTTTCTGAAATACCTGACATTACCTTTAGAGATAATGAAGATTCTGTTTCTGTATTGTTGACTTCCTCAATAATTTTTGATGCTGTTTCTACATCGGTTTTAACAACAATATCAGCTACAACATCAGAAAGGTTTTCTTCCTCTAAAATTTGACCTTCTTCTTGATTTTTGGCAGCTTCTAAAGTTTGTTTAATTATAGTTTTTTTTGTTTCTTCATTAATATTTTCAATTTTACTTGGCTCAGTGTCTACAATCGCTTTTAAAACCTTGGCTGATAAAGTTTGTTTTTCATCAATTGAAACTTTGCTTACTTCATCTACTACTTTATTTGCTAGTTC
>MDTG01415976.1_pt1 | contig 18601 bp, 17 predicted proteins | sample 811421 | NCBI WGS metagenome assembly MDTG01 (sample SAMN05326645, study PRJNA326480) | marine metagenome | isolation source: seawater | place: Pacific Ocean: South East | collected 2011
GGTAAAATTAAATAACTTGGCTGGGTGGCAGAGTGGTCATGCAGCGGACTGCAAATCCGTGTACGCCGGTTCGATTCCGGCCTCAGCCTCCAAATTTTTGTTATGAAGATTGCTATAATTGGCTTTGGTTTTGTGGGCAAAGCGCTTTCAAATGGAATTAAAGAAACAGTAGATGTTCTTAAAATTGATCCTATTTTAGGAACTGATTTAGATGATTTAAATTCTTTTAATCCTGAATTTACTTTTATTTGTCTGCCTACACCAATGGATAATGACGGCAGTCAAGATTTATCTATAATTAATTCAGTTTTTAAAGAGCTAGAAAGACTCTCTCTAAAAACGACCTATATTTTAAAGAGTACAATAACTCCAGACAACTTAGAACTTTTAAGTAAAAGAATAGATTTTGTGCTAAATCCTGAATTTTTAAGAGAAAAGACAGCAGATCATGATTTTATAAATGGTGAAATTATTTTATTTGGAGGAGATGAGAAACTTTGTAAAAAAGTCTCTCATTTTTATACGAATTTTACATTCTGCAAACAAGAAAAGCATTTTATAACTGATATTTCCACTGCTTCATTTGTTAAATATTCAATAAATAGTTTTCTTGCTACTAAAGTAATATTCTTTAATCAACTTTATTTACTCTACCAAGCTTCAAATGAAGATGCAGATTGGCAAAAATTTATTGAAATAGTTTCCATGGATAAAAGAATTGGGAGCTCTCACATGAATGTTCCTGGACATGATGGAAGAAAGGGGTTCGGTGGAGCATGTTTCCCCAAAGATATTTCTGCTTTAGAAAGATATGCATCCAAGATCGGAGTTGATTTCTCCATAATTAAAGAAACTATTAAGATTAATAATGCTATAAGATCAGTATATAATGAACCCATTAAAAGAGAGAGCGATCAAAATATCTCTTTTAAAGAGGATAAATAAATATGCCCAGGTGGTGGAATTGGTAGACACAAGGGATTTAAAATCCCTCGATAGAAATATCGTGCCGGTTCAAGTCCGGCTCTGGGCACCACTTCAAAATGCTTATAAGATTGTCATAAATATGTGTATATAAAACACAAATTTATTATTAAGAATTGTTTGATATATAATTACAAGGATAATTGAGGATTAAATTATGGATAAAAAAAATATTTTAGTTTGCGGAGCTGGTGGTTTTATTGGCGGGCATCTAGTAAAACGACTTAAAGATGAAGGCTCATGGGTTCGTGGTGTTGATCTTAAATATAACGAATATTCAAATACGCCTGCTGATGATTTTGCTATTGGGGATTTAAGAGATCAAAGTTTTGTTCATTCAATAATTGATAGGAAGTTTGATGAGGTTTATCAATTAGCAGCCGATATGGGAGGCGCTGGATATATCTTTACTGGAGAAAATGATGCAGATGTTATGCATAATTCAGCCACCATCAACTTAAATGTTCTCGATGCTTGTATGAAGAGAAATATCAAAAAAGTTTTTTATTCTTCTTCTGCGTGCATGTATCCTGAGCACAACCAAGTAGATCCAGATAATCCCATTTGCTCTGAGGAAAGTGCATATCCTGCAAACCCCGATAGTGAATATGGCTGGGAAAAACTTTTTTCAGAAAGATTATATCTTGCCTATAACAGGAATTATGGAATGAAGTGTAGCGTGGCTAGATATCATAATATATTTGGTCCTGAGGGTACTTGGGATGGAGGAAAAGAAAAAGCACCTGCAGCTATTTGCAGAAAAGTTGCTTATGCAAAAGATAAAGAAGAAATTGAAATTTGGGGAGATGGTCTTCAAACAAGATCTTTTCTCTACGTGGATGAGTGTGTTGAAGGTACAATTAGACTTTTAAGATCAGATAATTTTGATGGGCCAGTAAATATCGGTTCGGAGGAAATGATCTCAATCAATAATCTGGCCACAATGGTCTCTGAAATTGCAAATAAAGATATTAAAATAAAAAACATTCCAGGTCCTGAAGGCGTTAGAGGGAGAAATTCAGATAATTCACTTATAAAAAAAGAATTAGGATGGGCACCTGAACAGTCATTAAAAAAAGGAATGGAACTTACCTATGAATGGATAAGTCAGCAAGTGCTACTAAAACATAATCAATAACTTAAATAAGCATGAATGAAAATGTGAATACAAAAGCTTCTTTAAACACAATTGATGAAATCGACCTGACAAAGATTTTTTCTATAATATGGGATGATAGGAAAATTTTATATATTATTTCGTCAATATTTGCTATTGCAGCAGTTACATTTAGCCTTTATTTACCAAATATATACCAGTCTAAAGCTCTTTTAAGCCCAATAGCTGAGGAGGATGGCATGAGTTCTGCTCTTCGTAGCTATGGTGGATTAGCAGGGCTTGCTGGAATTAATTTACCTTCATCAAGTAATGACAACAATTCTGTAAAGGCTCTAGATAAGATACAGTCATTAAGTTTTTTTACTCAAAGCATCTTTCCAAATATTTATTTACCTGACCTAATGGCAATTAAGTCTTGGGATGCTAAAAACAATAAAATTATCTATAAAAAAAATATATTTGATGAAACTTCTCAAAAGTGGATAAGAGATTTTAAATATCCACAAAAACAAATCCCAAGTGCGCAAGAAAGCTTTGAAGTTTTTATTAAAGAGCATCTTGATGTTTCAGAGGATAAAAATACAGGCTTTATTACAATTTCTATAAAGCACCAGTCACCACATGTAGCTCAACAATGGACAGACTTAATTGTTAAAGAGGTAAATTATTTTTTTAGGGTTAAAGATAAGGCAGAGGCACAAGCAGCTATTTCATTCTTAAATACTCAAATAGCTGAAACTAGCTTTACAGAAATTAAACAAGTTATTGCTCAACTTCTTCAACAAAAAACTCAACAATTAAGTCTTATTGAAGTAAGTGATTTTTATGTCTTTGAATATATAGATCCGCCAGCAATAATGGAAAAAAAGTCTGAACCAAATAGAGCATTAATCTGCATCTTAGTAACAACATTAGGAGGTTTATTGGGGGCTTTAATTATACTTTTAAGATACTACTTATTTGGTAGTAAGAAATATTTATTTCAATAGAATTATATAATTAGAATTTATAAATAATAAAAATCTTTCCACTTAGAAGTTTAGTTCTTAATCATACTGTTACTATGATTCCTCTAAAAAAAAGATGCACATAAATTTAATAGCTAACTTAGCATTTGTTCTTATATCAGCTGTTTTGCAATTTATTTGTCTAAAAGTTATAAGTTCAAATTTTGGTGTTGAGCTTTTTGGTATTTGGGTTTTTGTAATTGCTATTCTTAGCATAACAAAAGTCTTTGAAGCAGCAGTAAACCTTACTGCAGTTAAGTTTGTATCTGAATCAATTACACTAAAGAGACAGGACGAAATGACAATATATTCTTCAATGCTTATGATAGTTTTTATGGCTATAGTGCCTGTCTCTACCATATCCTTAATTTTTAGCTTTTATATGGTAAATTTTTCTCAAAGTGAATTTTCATCTGAAATACTTCAAAGTTTGCCTTTTGCTACCCTTGTGATGATCATGATTTCAATTACTTCTGGAAATTATGCTTTAATGGATGCTCTTGGTAAGTCATTACAAAAGTTACTACCAACTATAATTTCACAATGCGGATTCTTATTAATTGTTTTTACATTTGATCTTTTCACTATCAAAACTTTGAGCATTGCATATCTGCTTCAGGCTTTTATTGCTTTTTTTATAAGCTCTCTTGCACTATTGTTTGTTCATGATAATAATTTTAGATTTGCCCAAATTTCATTAATAATCTCTAACTTCTTTAATCAAATGAGATTCTCATTTCGAGTCCAAATAGGTAATTTTTTTATGGCTTTCTATGATCCGGTAACAAGATCAGCCCTAATGGCCATCGGAGGGCCTGCTGCAGTTGCTATTTACGAAGTAATAAATCAAATCATTGTAAAACTTAAACAACTTTTAAACACAATCCATACTGTAATGTTGGCAAACTTTAAAAGATTTAAAGCAAAGCACTTCACTCAATATTTTAAATTAAATGCAATTACAGTTACATTAGGTTTTTCAACATCTTTATTATTTACTGGCGTGGTTATAAACTTTATAGATTCCAGCTATCCTATAAATCATTTTGGAATAATTATTCTTAATATCACTTGGTGGGTAAATTCGTTGGCTTTGTGTCACTTTTACCACAATATTTCAGTATCAAATATTAGTGTTAACAACGCTTCGCATGCTCTAATAGGGTTGGTTAATTTAATACTTGTATTAGTTGCCTATTCCTATTCAGTGCATATGATTTATTTAGCAAACCTAATTTCTGTCTTTTTAGGCACGCTAGTATTATTTATTTTTTCTTCCAATGCTGATTATAAAAAAGCTTTTTTAGGTAAAAACTTCTTTTTTAGTCTTTTAGCCTTTTCTGCATGTATCCTAATATGGAACTTACAACTTGGAATATTTATTTCAGGATTTTTTATATTCTTTTTAATTACAACTTTTATCATAATAATTTTTAAATCAACTTCTTATACTAATTTTCTTAGAGGTATTTTTGAATGAAATTCTCAATAATAACAACTGTTTTAAATGGCGAAGCATATATTGAGAAGAGTATAGATTCTGCTATAAAAGCTTTTTCAGATGAGTCTTTTGAGCATTTAATTATTGATGCAGGTTCAAAGGATAATACTTTAAATATTTTAAATAGATATGATCACTTAGATATTGAGGTAAAAGAAGGAATAAGTATTGCTAAAGCTTGGAATTATGCCATCAAAAAAGCAAAAGGAGACCTTATCTTGTTACTAAATGCAGACGACTATCTATCAAAAGAATTCTCATCTGCTCTAGCCCAAATCAAAAAAGGGAGCAGCGATGTTTATTTTGGTGATGTTGATATAGTAAATTCATTTGGTTCTATTCTTAGAACCTACAAAGGAAAAACTCCGAATAGATTTAATATTCTTAGTGGATTCTCATTCCTCCATCCCGGGACATTTGTATCAATTGAATGTTATAAAAAAGTTGGACTCTTTGATGTTAATCGAGGTGTTGGCATGGACTCTGATTGGCTTGTAAGGGCTTTCTATTCTGATTGTAAGTTTGAATATCATGGAGCTAATACATTCATGCTTGATGGTGGCCTAAGTGTTCGCTCTGAATTTAAGGGTTTTGGCGAGTATTTACAATCTCTTGCAGATTCTGGAGCAAAACTTTCACTTGTATGGTCACTTCTGATTAAAGTTGCTGTAATTTTAAAAAGAGCTTTATTAAAAAGATGGTAACTTTAGCTTTTTGGGCTTTTTTATTGAGCGTTGTTTCATTTTCTGTTATTCCGGCATTTATACTAGCTCCAGAATTATTATCTTTCACTTTTTTTAATATCGGTGCTTTAGTCATAGGTTTTTGTATATTTAAAATATTGCCCTCGGCTGAAATTAGTCTCCCAATTGCAACCAAGGCTCAAGTAGCAATATTATTTGCAATATTCATTTTTCTAGAAGCTATTACAGGATTTGACTCTTTTTTATCATTAAAAGAATCAAGTGTTGATGATTATCTTAATACAAGTGAATTTTCTTCAGCCTCAAACATATTTAAGTTGCTTAGCGATGCTGTTAAGATGCTCCTTATAGTTGCAATATTTAGTCGTGTAGATATAAGCCCAAAAATTTCTAGCATTTTGTACTTCATTACAGGTGTTGTAACAGCTGGAATCTCTAGGTCACAATTTGTAACTTCAGTACTTTTTTCTTTTTTAGCTTGGAAAAAAGGCAAGATCAAAATTGGATCAAGTATTTTTATTTTTATCATATTATCTCTTGTCTTTTATGCAGCATCCGCATCACGCGGAGACATAAATGCTTCGCCTTTGGATAATGTTTTTTTCACCGCCATTGCTTACCCAATCTTGAATTTTAAATATTTATATCAAACAGGAGTTTCAGAAAATATCATATTATTTATTCAGCAAATAGCAATTAAGCCTATTCCAGGATTTGCATATAACTTATTTGGTTTAGAAAAAGAAATATTTTCTTATAATGTAGAATTAACACAAATTGTGAGTGGCTCAGCAATCTCTTCTAATCAACCAATATCGGTTTTTACAAGCTCATCTATATATTTCTTCTTTGAATCAAAGGTTGGTGTTATGTTAGTTACAGGTCTTCTTTATGGCCTTTTTTTTATTTTTTTAAGAACAATATCTCAGTACAAAGTTTATAGTTTGTATTTGATTTTTTTAGCAAGTCTTCTTCATAGATCATCAATACTTGATGTAGTATCATTTTTTGTAATAAGTTTATATCTCATTGTTTTTCTAAAAGTCTTATTTGAGGTCAGTCGGAAATATGAATAAGAAAAGATTATTATTTGTTTTTGGAACGAGGCCAGAGTTTATTAAGATGGCTCCTCTAATTCATGAGGCAAAGTCAAGATCTCATTTTGATGTGATTACTTGTTTTACTGGACAGCACAAGGAGATGGTTCATAATTTGTTAGAGGATTTTGACCTAACTATAGATATTGATCTTAAGCTTATGACAGAAAATCAATCCTTAGGAGATTTCTCAGGAAGAATGTTCCAAAGATTCGGGAAAATTGTAGATTCTGCTAATCCAGACCTTGTTCTGGTTCACGGCGATACCATTTCGGCCGCACTTGCAGCTATGTTTTCTTTTTATTCAAAATTTAGGGTTGTTCATGTTGAAGCAGGTTTGAGGACGGGAGACTTAAATGCGCCTTTTCCTGAAGAGTTTAATAGAAGAATAATTGCGCTTTCTAGCTCAATTCATTTAGCACCAACCAACCTAAATAGAAATAACCTTGTTAATGAAGGCATTAGCCCAGAGGATATTGTTGTAACAGGGAATACTGGAGTTGATGCTCAGCTTTTTATCATTCAGAAATTATCAGTTTCGAATGAATACTTAGAAGAAAAAAAGAGAATTCTATCAACAGCTAATAAAGATTTTAGTATTAACTCTAAATATGTTCTTATCACTGCGCATAGAAGAGAAAGCTTTGGCAAACCAATTTTGTCAATATGTGCTGGTATATCTGAGCTTTCTAAAGCTTTTCCAAATATAGGATTTGTCTATCCAGTCCACCTTAATCCCAACATCTGGGATCCTGTTAATAAATCGCTTTCGGATATTCCAAATGTTTTTTTAATGCCACCAATTGATTATTCAACATTCATGTTTCTTTTAAAAGAATGTTTTTGCGTTTTATCTGATTCCGGCGGTATTCAGGAGGAAGCTCCAACTTTTGGTAAGAAGGTATTTGTAATGAGAGATGTTACAGAAAGGATCGAAGCTTTAGAAAAGGGATATGCTTCTCTTGTAGGAACCGATTCATCTAAAATTTATGATGAAGTTTCTAAATGGCTTAAAATGCCAGCAAACAAAATAAAATTGGATGGCAGCAACCCATTTGGTAATGGAATGGCAAGTGATTATGCTATGAACTTTATTGAAGAAAAGCTCGAAGTATAGAAGAGTTCAATTTATCATAAATTTGACAAATAAAAATTATGCTCCTTTACATTAGCAGAACTCGCCTTAATAGAAACTCAGTTTCTAAAGTAAGATTTAAGCTTATGTTGAGCGTAAGCCCAGAGTCGAGATATTTCTCCTCAACAAATGACTCAAAAGATAATACGCTTGTGCCTCCTTCAAAACCGCATGAAATCTTTATACCTCTTTTACCGCACAGGAATATAGCCTTTAAATCAATTAATTTAATCTTCTTTAACTTAGCATCTCTATTTATGGTTTTAATAAAAAGACCAAGAATTGTTGTGGTTCACGATAGTGTGAGCGCTCTGCTTATATCTTTTTTTAAAAATATTCTTAAAATTAAGTTAGTAATCGATTTTCATGAGATTATTTGGTCTGCTGGATATGGAAATATTACCTCATCTGTCTTTAAAAAAATTGAATCTATAGTTATTAAAAAAACTGACTTTGCTATTTTTTCGAGCGATCAGAGAAAGGATATTTTATTAAGTGAGCATGATATTGAAATAGCTAACACCGTTATTCCAAACTTTCCAGACACTCCTGAACTTAAGATTAAACAAAAAACTTCTAATGATTTGAAAGGAATATTCTTTGGTGCTGTTAATGATATTACTTTTGAAACCCTTTATGCTCTTCTAGGATCTATAAAATTATCTGTTGATGTATATGCATTTGGTTCAAAATCAAATCTTTTAAAAGAAAAAATATCCAGCAATAGCAAAGTTAAGGTTTTTGAACCCTTCAATTATGGGGACTTAGGAAAAGTTTTAGCTAAATATGATTTTTCAATTTGTGTTTATCCTGGCGGCCATCTTAATAATGAGTTTTGTGAGCCAAGAAAATTATATGAATCACTAGGGTATGGCCTCCCTGTCTTAATAAATGATTTAAAAGGGCCAAAAACAAATCCTTTAGTTAATAAATATCTTATTAATCAAAATTCAATATCTAAGAAAAATATTCTTGAGGCAAAGCAGTTGCTGATGAAAGATAGAGAAGAGCTTATAAGTACTTTTAAAAAACTTAGATCAAAAGGAAGTGATGATTTTGTAGGTTGGTTATTAAAAAAATATTAGAATTATGCAAAAATATTCTTAGGGATATCTGTTAATAAAAACAATAAGGATTAAGTTTTATTCCATGAAAAAAAATAACATTGCAATTATAGGTGGATCCGGATTTCTTGGATCCAGACTAGCTAAAAGGCTTAATAACAAAAAAGCATCACTAAAAATATTTGATAAAAAAAAATGTAATGAAGATATATCTGAGATTGATATTGAAAAACCAGAATCGCTTAATCAATTAGAAGGTACAGATACGCTAATTAACCTAGCTGCCTTACATAGAGATGATATAAAGCCGATAACTCGGTATGATGACGTTAACGTCAGGGGCTCAGTTAATATTTGTAATGTAGCCCGTAAATATAAGATAAATAAAATAATCTTTACTAGTTCAGTTGCAATATATGGTTTTGCTCCTCCAAATACTGATGAATCAGGCGAGCCAAATTATTTTAATGACTACGGAAGAACTAAATATCTCGCTGAACAGGTTTATAAAGAGTGGCACGCTGAAGATCCTGAAAACAGGACACTTGTTATTGTAAGACCAACTGTTATTTTTGGCGAAGGCAATCGAGGGAATGTATATAATCTTTTAAAACAAATTGCATCTAGAAAGTTTGTCATGTTTGGTAATGGTAAAAATATCAAGTCTATGGCTTATGTCGAAAATGTTGCAGCTTTTTTAGAATACAGCACATTATTTGATTCAGGTCTTCATATTTATAATTACATTGACAAACCTGATTTTGATATGAACAAATTGATTTCGATGACACGAAATACTTTATTTAATAAATACAATGTAGGCATTCGTTTGCCAGCTTTTTTGGGAATAGTAATTGGATATTTTGCTGATTTGATTTCAAAAATAACTGGAATCAATCTTCCTATTAGCAGCATTCGTGTAAAAAAGTTTATGGGAACAACTAAGTTTTCCTCATCAATTGACCAAACTGATTTTATAAAACCCATTAGTTTAGAAGATGCTCTTATTAAGACACTCCATTATGAGTTTTTAGAGGATAATTCAGAAAAAGAAATATTTGAAACTGAATAAAAAATAGTTTGCTCTCAAAATAGTGATATGAAATAAAAAAATACCTATACTTAATAATTTGCAACTATGCCATTTTAAAATGATTAAATTTAATAATCTCAGTGATGAAATACCTTATCTAACTTTCAAGAGTATTTATGAAGATGCCTTTAGAGCCAGGCAGAAGAACATAGAGGCTATTTGTATATCATCATATTCTCCAAAAACTAAAGAGGTTAATGCGCGTTTTGTTAATCTCAAGTTCATAAATAATAGAGAATTTATCTTTTTTTCAAATTACAGATCTCCTAAATCTCAGGAGTTTAGGAATCATAGTCAAATTAATGGTTTAATTTTCTGGTCTAGCATAAATATTCAAATAAGAATAAAAGCACATATTAGAAAAACAAAGACTGAATTTAATCAATCATATTTCGCAACCAGAAATAGAAAAAAAAATGCACTTGCATTATCCTCTAATCAGTCTAAACCAATAGATTCTTATGAAGTTGTTACCCAAAATTATAAAAAGTCTCTTGAGGAAGAAGATTTATCAAAATGTCCTAATTATTGGGGTGGCTTCTCTTTTATTCCCTATTATTTTGAGTTTTGGGAAGGGTCTAAAAATAGACTTAATAAAAGAAAGATTTTTGAACTGAAAAATAAAGAATGGGTCAAATCGTATTTACAGCCATAAAACCTTTCAGAAACTTATCAATTAGTATAAAATTCAAGAAAAAATTCATGAAATATATATTTGTCACGTCAAAATTTTGTTTAACTAAGACTCCTTAATGATATTGTCCAAAATTTTATTTTTTTAAAAGGTTATTATCATAGCTACAAAGAAGTCCTCAACTCCTATAAATAATCATATAAAAGCTGATTCGGTTATGCTTATAGATGAAAAAGGAGAAAAAAAAGGGATTGTTTCGCTCAAAGAGGCTCTTGAAATTGCTAGAGATCTATCTTTAGATTTAGTTCAGGTATCCCCATCTAATTCCGATCCTTTAGTTTGCAAGCTTTTAGATTTCGGAAAACATCTTTTTGACAAGAAAAAAAGTAACACTTCTTCAAAAAATAAAGCTAAGAAAACCTCTGTTAAAGAAATTAAATTTAGACCATCCACTGATATAGGAGATTACAATATAAAACTAAAAAAAATAAAAAGCTTTATTCTTAATGGAGATAAGACTAAAATAAGCGTCCGTTTTAGAGGTAGAGAAATACTCAATAGTAATATTGGGCTTGATTTATTGCAAAGACTAAGAGAGGAACTAGCAGATATTGCTCAAGTTGACCAAGAACCTTCTCTTGAAGGTCGTCAGTTATTGATGATTCTTTCTCCTCAAAAAAGGAAAAGTTAATTTTTTTAAAAAAATAATAATGGGTTATAAATTAAAAACACACTCCGGAGCTTCCAAGAGATTTAAGAAGACCGGCTCATCTATAAAGAGAAGAAGCGCAAATAGAAATCATATCCTCTCTAAACAGTCTACTAAAAGAAAAAGACATAACAGAGGTTTAACTAAGCTTACTGGAACAGTTCGTGTAATGGTTTCTAGACTAATAAATAGGTAAAAATTATGCCAAGAGTAACAAAATCTTTAACAGCTAAAGCAAAACATAAAAAAATCTTAAATTCTACAAAGGGCCATTATGGTGCTAGAAGTAGGTTGTATAAAACAGCAAAACAATCCAATATAAAGTCCCTCCAATATGCGTTTAGAGATAGAAAAAATAAAAAGAGAACATTTAGATCGCTTTGGATCTCAAGAATTAATGCAGCTTCAAGGGAGCTAGGGATTTCATATTCCAAGCTCATGAATGGATTATCAAAGAATAATATAATTATTGATAGAAAAATATTATCTAATATTGCTATTAGTGATAACTCAACGTTTGAAGAAATCGTAAAAACCGCTACTAAATAATAGCTTTATGTCTAGCATGGACAATATAAAGGCACCTATTTTTAAAAAAAATTTAGGCTCTCATCATCCCATTAATCAAACTAAAGACTTTCTTTTAAATTGCTTATCTGAAATTGGCTTTGTGGAAGTGCAGGGCCCGGAGATAGAGAGCGAAGAATTTAACTTTGATAAGCTTAATATAAAAAAATCTCATCCAGCAAGACAAATGCATGATACTTTTTATATAGAAAACAAAAGCAAAGTATTAAGAACGCATACATCACCAGTGCAGATTAGATCTATGCTTCAATCAAAACCACCATTTGCATTTAGTTCAGCGGGAAAAGTATATAGAAAAGATGATGATGCTACTCATTTACCAATGTTTCATCAAGTAGAAGCCATTTATGTTGACAAAGATGTAAATTTTGCAAACCTAAAAGATCTAATTAACCAAATCCTTTTAAATATATTTGGTGAAAGTGTTGAGATAAGATTTCGCCCATCTTATTTTCCGTTTACTGAGCCATCTGCAGAAGTTGATATTTTATCTGAAAACGGGAAATGGCTTGAAATTTTAGGATGTGGAATTGTAAATCCTATTGTATTGAATAATTGTAATATCGAATCTCACAAATATAGCGGTTTAGCTTTAGGGCTGGGTATTGAGAGGATTGCAATGCTTAAATATGGAGTAAATGATATAAGAGAATTCTATAAATCTAATTTAGACTTTTTAGGCCAATTTAAATGAAATTTATATATGCAGACCTCTTAAATTTTCTTATCGAGCAGCCATCTAGATACGACCTTTCAAAAAAACTTTTTCAATTAGGACATGAGCATGAAATTGATGGTGATATTTTTGATATGGAAATAACTCCTAATAGAGGTGATTGTCTTTCATTAATTGGGCTATCTAGAGATTTGAATAATTTCTATAAAAGCAAAGATGATTGCGAAGTTTATGATGCAGATATTGAAGTGCTTGACTTTAATTTTAAAAACCAATCAACTAGCTCATGCCCAAAAATTTCTTTTTTACAAATAGAAATCGGGCATGAAATATCACCTTATAAGCCATATTTGGAGAATTATTTTTCGGGACTAGGAAATAATAAGACCAATTTTTTTACAGATATTTCTAACTACATCTCATATGAAAGAGGTCAACCAACTCATTGCTTTGATAGGGAGTCTTTAGGGAACGAGCTTATATTTAGTAATAGCACCCATCAAGAAGTTTTTAAAACACTTCTTGGTAACGAAATAAGACTCAAAGACAAAAACTGCGTATTTATATCCAATGATGAAATAATAAGTTTGGCTGGAGTTATGGGAGGAGAGTCAACCGCATGCTCCTCAAAAACAAAAAAAGTATTAGTAGAATGTGCTTACTTTAATCCTGAAGAGATAATTGGCAAAACCATTAAATACAATCTGAAATCTGATGCTGCTCATAAATTTGAGAGGGGTGTAGATATTGAAGCGCAAGAGAGAGTTTTAAGAAGATTCATAAGTGTTGTTAAAGATCATGCTTCTATAAAAAGTTTAAGCATGAAAACATTTGATGATTCTAATATTAAAGAAAATTATCTACCAATTGAAACAGATACAATTAATCAAATTTTGGGTTGTAAGTTAACCAAAGAGGAATACATTAGCTATCTTGCCAAGCTAGGATTTGAGATTAGAGATAAAATAAAGATTCCCTCATTTAGGCATGATATTGCTTCCCAAAATGATTTATCAGAGGAAATTGCTAGAATCATTGGTTACGATAATATAAAAAGTATCCCCCTTAAATTAAACACTAATTTGCAACAGGAACAAAAAGGGATTTCTGTTATTGAAGATTTTTTTGTCGAGAAAGGGTTTGTTGAAGTTATTAATTTTCCTTTTACAGAAAGCCAAGAAAAAAAATCAATCCTTATTGATAATCCTCTAGATTCCAATAGAAAAAATCTTAGAACTTCATTAAAAGATTCTTTAATAGAAAATTTACTTTATAACGAAAGAAGACAAAAAGATTCAATAAAGCTTTTTGAGATAAGTGATATTTATCTAAATGAAGGCAATATACTTCAGAAGAGAAAACTTGGCATTATTGTTAGTGGAAGACGAGGCCACAATCATAGAGATTTCCAAAAAAAACTTGACAGAAATTATTTAAATGAAATCTTAAACATTAGTGATGATAGCTCAATCTTTAATGTTGAAGAGATATATCGCAAGGGTCTTAAGACTAAAAAGAAAGATAGAATATTCTATCTTGAGGTTTTAGTTGATGATATTCCTGAAAAGTTTTTTAAAGAATCAAAATCAAATAAAAAGTTAATAAATTTTATTAAGTATCGCCCAGTATCTGAATATCCTTCTAGCATAAGAGACTTTTCTTTTTCTATTGAAAATCCAGAGCAATATAATAATGTTATATCTCATATTGAAAACTTTGATAATGAAAACCTCAAGGAATTTTTTATCTTTGATTTTTATTTAAATGAAAAAATTGGAGAGATAAAAGTAGGGATAAGACTGATTTTTCAATCTGAAGATAAAACCCTTTCTGATGAAGATATCCAAAGAAGCATTGATAAAATTTTAAAGCCAATAATTCGTTTAGAAGGAGTTTTTATACCAGGGCTGGAATTAAAATAGCTTTACATGACTATTTCTAACAAAAAAATGTAAAATAAACTTGTTTATAATTACTTAAAATGACAATCAAAAAAAACTACTTATTTTTAAGCATATCTTTCTTTTCATTATTTACCTTGGCTCAATCAGTTGATCCGTCAATGTTATCTCAACTTTCTCCTGACGAAATACAGGCAGCAAGGGAGATTCTCGAAGATCAAGATATTATAAAACAAGAAAATGAAGATATTCCTGAGATAGAAGAGTCCCTTGTAAGCATTGAAGAAACTAATGAACCAAGCTCAAATAAATATGGCTATGATTTTTTTTCAACGATGCCAACTTCTCTTTCTGCAGTTGGTGATCTTCCTCTACCCAATGACTATAGAATCTCATTAAGAGATCAGATAAGAGTTATCCTCTCTGGATCAAAAGAACAGATATTTACTTTAAATGTAAATTTGGATGGAACTATTTTATTTCCTGAGCTTGGTTCGATTTATATAGCGGGTTTAACTTTTAAAGAAGTTAAAGAAAAGTTATCAAATATGATCGATCAGTCTTACATAGGAGTAAATCTAGATGTTTCTATTCAAAATCTTAGCGCAAAAAAAGTAACAATTGTTGGCGCAGTTAAAACACCTGGCACATATTTAATAAATCCATTTAGTACAATCACAGGCGCTTTGGCATATTCAGGAGGAATATCTGAAATTGGGTCATTAAGAGATATTAAGTTAATTAGGACTAACGGAGAAATCTTCTCATTTGACCTTTATGATTTACTTATCAGAGGGGACAGATCTAACGATATTACTATAGAAGCTGGAGATACAATCCTAATTAATGCCGCTGCTCAATTTGTTGAAATAAGAGGCGCAGTAAACCGTCCTGCTATATATGAGATACTAGAAAATGAAGATGTTAGTGATATTATTAGTTTTGCTTTAGGATTCACTCAGACCGCAAACAAGTCAAATATCTCTATTTCCTTTCTTGATCTAAATAAGACTTCAGTAGAAACCAAATCCGAAGTTGATTTAGACCAAAAACTAAAAGATGTTTTAGCAGTAGATGTTTTTAATTATGTCAATGAGAACAATCTTAATTTAATTATATCTGGGGCTGTAGAAGAACCAGGTTTTTATGACATTGAGAAATATGACAATCTAAACGATTTAATTGCAGACTTAGAGTTTATAGATGTTTATCCTTGGTTGGCAGTTCTAGAGCAATTTGATGATAATAGTCTAGCAAAATCAATTATTCTATTTAGTCTCAATGATAAAAGTACTTATCAATCAATAGAACTTCTTCCTAATTCAAGACTATTTTTTGCAAATATTGAAGATAGAAGTTTCGATGTAGGAGAACTTGCTTCAAATCTTATAGATGAATATTCACTAGCTATCAATTACAGAGACAGTTCATACATTATGCCAGTAATTGGAAAATATTCTGTTAAGTCATTTACTGATTTATTGGGTCTCGATATGTCTGACGTTGATGAAATGGCAACCTATATAAGCCCATTAGATAGCATCATAATTAATGATAGTTTTCTAAATATGAATTTTACTGCAAAAAAATATAATAATATTTCTTTTAGGACTCCCGTAAATGATCTAATAAGTGTCCAGATAGAAGGAGCTATAAACTATCCTGGCGCATATGTCCTTAAAGCAGACAGCACACTTCACGATTTATATAAGTTAATTGGTAATTTTAAGGATGAAGCATTTCTTGATGGAATTGTTTTAACAAGGGATTCAGTAAGAGAACGCCAATTAAAAGCCATTGAAACGTCTCAAGCTGCTCTCAATAAGTCTATATTATTTTCTATGCAGAAAGGAGAGAATATTGGCGATATTTCAATGATATCTTCTTTAGCTGAATCAATAGAGCCAGAAAATCTTGGTAGAATTGCTGGAGATTTTTCGCCTTTTTCAAGTTCTTCCAAAGAGACAATATTATTTGACGGAGATAAAATTGTAATCCCTAAAGTATCAAACGTGATAAATATAATTGGTTCAGTTTTAAATCCAATTGCTTTTGAATTTACTGGCAATTTAAATATCCAATCAGCAATATCTAAAGCAGGCGGATATCAACCATATGCTGATAAAAGAAGGGTTTACATCATAAAAGCTAATGGTCTTGTTGAAAAAAATAGTAGAAATATTTTCGCTGGTAATTCTAATCTTCAACCCGGTGATACTATTGTGGTTCCAAGAAAGATTAATACAAATAGTGCAGTCATTCAGGGCTTAGCTCCAGTTATGCAAATTCTTTCGGATCTTTCATTTTCTGCCGCTGCTTTAGACAATCTTACTGACAATTAAGCTTTGGATGAGGAAATATCTTTCGATCTTCCTGTCTTTTACCTTATTTACACATACTGTATCTGCAGATAGTTTTACTTTTAATTCCCTGAACAATAATGGAGTTGTAGGCCTTATAAATATGCCGACAGCAAGATTTTATAATGAGTCATCCTATGGACTTACATTCTATAATGGAGATCCAGATCAAATACTAACATTGACTTCTTCTCCCTATGACTGGATGGAAGCCTCCTTTTTTTATATGAACATTGAAGATAAAAGGGTATGTAGAGATAATGGACTGGGTGATAGATTTTGCCAGGGCTACAAAGACAAAGGTTTCAATTTTAAGATAAGAGTCAAGGAAGAGGGGATATTTCCCGCAATTGCAATTGGAATTAATGATATAGCTGGTACTGGATATTACAGTTCTGAATATATTGTTGGGAGTTATGGAATCAATAATCTAGATCTTCATTTTGGTCTAGCCTGGGGAACCCTAAATGGCTCAGATAATGGATTTAAGAATCCTCTTGGCTACTTGAGTGATAAATTTTATGATAGGCCAGAAGAGCTTGAGGATAATGGCGGTCAATTTCAACCATCAAGATATTTCTCAGGTGAAAAAGCATCACCATTCTTCGGGATTTCTTATGCTCCAAATGATAAGTTTTTAATAAAATTTGAAACAGATAATACAATAACTCCAGGTCAAGTTGGTTATCAAAGAGCAAAAAGCGACTACTCATTTGGCATAGATTACTTGATAAATAATAATTTCACTTTTGGAATATCAAATGAAAGAGATACCCACCTCTCATTTAAATTTGTATATAAAAATAATCCAAAAAAATCATTAAAGAAATATCAATACAGGGAATCAAAAAATATTAAACAACAAGATAATAAATATATAAAATTTGTTAAAAATATGGAAAATAATGGTATTGGGGTAAATAAAATTATTGAATCAACAAATTCAATTGGACTTGAATTGACACAATTCCGACATTCAAATTTAGAAATTATTGAGGAGATTATTGCAACCGCTTCCATAGATTCTGATTTTGATAAAGATATAAAAACTGATCTCAGAATTGCTAATCTTCAAGCAAAAACAGATTTTGATCAAGAATTGATAGGAAATTCTAAAGTAGTTTATGAAAGAAAAGCTACTTCTAGAATTTCATCAACAAATGGCCTGACTTTTAGACCTTTTTTAGCTACAAGAGAAGAATTCTTTAAGGGCGCCCTTATCTTTGAAAATAATACTGAAATTGTTTTGAAAGATAATTTCTTTTTCTCATCCAACATAAAGTACCCAATAGCTGATAACTTTGATGATTTGACTATACCTCCTGTAGATGTATATCCTGCTCAAGTTAGATCAGACATTAAGGATTATTTAAGGAATTTTGGAGACGGGGCATTTATTGGGAGAGCTCAGTTTGATTATTTTCTTACACCAAGAAAGAACCATCATTTAATGTTTACAGCTGGGATTTTAGAGGAAATGTTTAGCGGAGCTGGATTTGAGTATTTGTATTTTAAACAAGAGTCAAATTTTGCAGTTGGATTCGAAATATTTGATGTGCAAAAAAGAGATTATGAGATGCGTTTTGGAACACTAGATTATAAAAATATTACAGCACATTTGAACTTTTATTATAGAAATTACAAACTGATTCCTTTTGATGCAAAAATATCATATGGGGAATATCTTGCAGGAGATGAGGGACTCACTTTTGATTTATCAAGATCCTTTGACAATGGCATAAAATTCGGTATTTTTGCTTCATTCACTGATGTTTCTTCAGAGCAGTTTGGAGAGGGGACTTTTGATAAAGGAATTTATTTTAATATACCAGTATTTGGAAATCTTATCAGTTATTCATGGAGACCTCTTACCAAGGATCCAGGAGCAAAATTAATAAGAAAAAGTACTCTTCACGATTTACTCATCAAGTTTAAGCAAATTAACTAAACTATGTTTTTTTTCAATACATTTTTCCTTGAGTTATTGTTTTTAAATTAACTTTTGTGCATAATCTACTCTTTAAGAGGATA
>MDTG01312442.1_pt1 | contig 18600 bp, 13 predicted proteins | sample 811421 | NCBI WGS metagenome assembly MDTG01 (sample SAMN05326645, study PRJNA326480) | marine metagenome | isolation source: seawater | place: Pacific Ocean: South East | collected 2011
ACTGCATGCTGTTCTGCAATTCCTACATCAAACATTCTTGATGGGAATTTTTCTCCAAATAAGTCCATACCTGTCCCTGACGGCATCGCGGCAGTAATTCCAACTATCTTACTATCCTTTTCAGCATGTTTTATTAAAGTATTTGCAAAAACTTTTGTGTATGAGGGAGCAATTGATTTTGATTTTTCTTGGACTCCTGTATTAACATTAAACTTGGAAACCCCATGGAATTTATCTTTTGATATTTCTGCAAATTTATAGCCCTTACCTTTTTCTGTCTTGATGTGTATCATAATGGGCCCATCATAATTTATATCTTTCGCATTTTTAAGTACGGAAACTAGTGCATCAATATCATGTCTTTGAACCGTTTGGTATGCTTTTTCCCTTCCTTCTGAAGAGTGAAATTCAAGACAACGTGCAGATTTTAATATTGTTCCACCTTTATTAATGATATTATTGACACTCCTAGGGTTCATCCTTTGGGTGTTGTCATCTATCAAACCTTGATAACCTTTGTAAATTGCAATAGACTCTAATTTGTAAAATGCTGCAGTACGAACAACTGCACGAACAGCAGTATTCATGCCTGGGGCATCTCCTCCAGATGTCAAAACTCCAATTCGATTGATTGATTGATTCATTTTATAGGTTTCCGAACAAATTTAAGTATTAAATTAAAAGTAGAACAACAAGCACTTAAATTTTACAAAAATCTGATAAAAAGAAAAATATTAATTCTTTTTTATAAATTCAATAAGATTATTGTTTTCAGAATTTTGAATCAAATCTTTATCTTGTTCTGAAAATTCTTTTTGAGAAGTAATTTTATTAATTAGCTGCTTAAATGTATTGAAATCAACATTATAGGAAAGCCCAACACCTTGTGTATATCCCAATTCATCACCAATATAACGAAACTCATTTTCTTTATTAAATACTTTGGCTCGTAATGAACCTTCATCATTTAATATAAAATCAATTTGTACATTTCCTACAATCAATGTTTGCTCTAATCCTCCCACAGGCACTCCTATTTTTCCATTTAATAGAATTTTATCACTTATTTGGGTTGATAGTGTAAACCCTAATCGATCCTCAGTTGCAATGTCCAAAAGGGCACTTTTATCTCCCTGTAAATAATCAATTCCAACTTTTAATTTATCATCCTTTTCACCAATCAAATTACTCACAATATCAGATGCTTTTTGATATAGATTGTTTGTTATTCCTTGCATAGAAACACTTACTTCATTAATAAAGATTCCTTGTGATAACAAAGAGATTGCTTGAAGTTGGCTTCTTTGTGGATCAGCCAATCGATAATTTATTTCCGAAGCTACATTACCACTAGTATTAGGAAATCCTATCTCAAAAATCGGATCATCTGGCTTTAACAAATTTCCTTGTAAACGAATCAAAACTTCAGTAGGAATATTTTTGTTAAAATTAGGATTGTCAAGTAATAATGCAGGATTTGCACCCCCTGGAACCTCATAAACTGCCTCAAGGTCCATTTGTGCTTCCAATGGGTCTCCTTCCCATATTATTGTTCCTCCAGGTTTTAAATCAAACTTTTTATTTATAACTCCTAAATTTTTAAAGTTATATATTCCATCATTGGTAATAAAATCACCCCACATATTAAATTTACCTTTAGTATTAATTTCCATTAAAAGATTTCCTTCTCCTCTTCCACTTAGATAACTTCCTGTTTCTTGATCTATTACAATTTCAATTGAAGCATTATTATTTACATCTAATTCAAAACCCAACTCTAAACCTTTTACATCATCTATTCTTCTAGTGTCAATCTTATTTTCAAAACGTTCTTTGCCTTTTTTATTTATAAAGTTAACAAATGAGGTGTCAGAAAGTCCATAGCTTTCTGACCAAGGAATTTTAATTGAAGTTCCTTTTTCTGTTTTCCCCTGCAACAAAATTTTTAAGTTTTTTGTAGGACCCTCTAATTGAACATCACCATCCAGATAACCTTGTCCAAAAAATAAAGATTCAGGCTCTTGTTTAGTGTTTAGTAGTAACATTCGATCCGAACTGATTGTCAAGTCAGCCATCCAATTATTAAAATTTGAATGGAAAAAACTTCCACTCATAATTGCTGAAGTTCCTTCATTAGTATCATTTATTTTGACTGATTTGAAGAAAAGATTTTGATTTTTTAAATCAATTTTAGTGGTCTCAACTTTATAATCTAAATTTAAAAAGGGGACGGAAAATCCTCCTTTACTCCATGCTAAATAACCATTATGATTCAAAGCATCTAAGCTACCCCATAAATTGACTTCACCCCCCAGTTTACCGTGAATTCTATTTAAAGCATTTTTTCCAAGCGGAGAAAGAAAGCTGATATCTAAATCATTAATATCAATTTTAAAGTTTAACCGAGGGGCTTTCAGTCCTTGCCAAAGCCCTTTAATTTGAACATTTTTTTCGTCTTGTTTTTTTAAATATAAATCTGTGAAATAAGAATTAGTTTTAGTATTTCCAGTTGACGAAAGTGAAAAATCACCTAGTTTTTGATCGTTGATTTTCATTTTTTCAATTTTTGCTTTTACATTAAACTCATTTTCTGATGATGAACGAGCAATATTGGCTTTTATTTGGGTTTCACCTGCTATTTTAAATGACGGAATTGGAGGGAGTATATTTTCTAGCAAAATATTTTTTAAATCTAATTTTAAAGCATAAAAATCTTTATTAATATAGTTGCCAGAAAGAGAAATGGATTGATTCCCAGAAACTGCTTCAAGAATGCTCAAGTTTGTTTTTTGTTTCCCTGGGAAGTAACTAATTTTTTGATTTTTTTGATTTTTTGGGTTGACTGTCCAAGAATCAGTTCCGAGGGGAATTATAGATTTTTTAAATCCAAAATGAGAAGCCCCTTGCTTATCTCTTGTATAGTAAAAATTGATTTCAAATGGAGTCTTTGATTTTGTGATTAAGTCGAATTCTGATCTAAAATATAGTGTATCACGTAATTGCATACTAATTAAATTAAAATTATTTCCCTCATAATATTGATGAGAAACATTTTCTACATTTAAATAAGTATTAAAAAGGGAATTATTAGCGTCTACTTGAAAGTGCAATTTTTGAAATTGAATATCCATGTATTTGAGTAAAGGGGCATCTAGATTAATTTGGCCTCCAAACTTATCAGAATAAATTTTTCCATTCAGTTTAATATTTTCTGATATTGAAAAATTAGGGTATAAAGCATCCAAAAGTTTTTTGTTTATTTTTAATTTAAATGAAACCTCTTGAGAGTTGGACACTTTTTTCTGAGGCAAAAAAGGATATACTTGATGAAATGTATTTTGAAATAATGCTCCAAGTTCTGAAGTTTTAAATGGTCCTTTTGCTTTTCCTGAAATGCAATCGTTATTAATTATTTCTAAAAGGGTTTCATTTCCAATAAATTCCTTCTTTATCAATATTGGATTTAAATCAACAATTTTACTTTCATTTTCAATTGTAGCAGATGAAATTTTAATTTCCCCTTCTAAATCATTTAAGTTTAACCCTTTAAAGTTTGATAAAATTACTCCTTTAAAAATACTTTTACCACTTCCTAGTCCAAATCCTGCTGCAGTTAGGTCCCACTTATTTATATTGGCCAATATTGTAGTCTCTGGGAGTTTATAATTATAATTGTATAAAAAATCACTTTTAAGTTCAATTAAATTTGAATTAATACTAAGAGTGTTTCGCAATTGACTTTCTTCAATTCTTCCTTCAAATTTAATACCGTCAAGATTTAATTTTTTTGATGATAAGGATACATTATTAAACGTCCAGAATAACTTCGGTCGATTTATATCTGAAATATCACCAAAAGCAAAAACCTTTGCTTCCATTCTTAAATTTTTATTTTTAGCCATCCATCTTGATAATTCAAAATTTGTAATGATTGATTCAAAATAAAAGCTTTTATTATACTCACTTTTATCTAAAATTCCTTTCCCTAAGTTTCCCTTTAGAGAAAAACTACCCCAAATATTGTTTGAATTGAAATCAAAATCTATAATGTCTTTATCAATATTAGCAATTCCTTGAAGCCGTAGTTGGGTTAATTGAGTTAGTTGTGCCTTAAATTCAATTGGAATAATATTTAGCTGCTCAAGTTTTTGAGTATTAATTACAAGATCATTTGTAGTTACTTTTAAACTTGGGGCATTGTTTTCAAACAAATTTTTTGCCGTTATCTTTCCTTTAAAATCCAAAAGTGAATTTGATATTTTGAGTTTATTTATATTTAATTCTGATAATAAACCATTAATATTAAAGGAGGCTTCTAAAAGAGGAATATTATTTATATTATGATTACTAGCTAAAAAAGAAGATATATCCCAATGACTTGATATGACCTGCATTTCAATTTGTCCATCAGCCTTAAAATTTCTAAGTCTTTTATTTGCTCCTACTAATTTTAAACTTCCTTTCAAATCATTTTTTTCTGATACTAGCTGCCAATCTTCTAAATGAAGAAATCCAGGTTCATAATGAATGAAGGCTTTTGTTTTAATTGGTTTTGCTGAATTCGATTGTACAATTCCCTCAAGGTTTTGTAGCTCTAATTCTAAAAAATTATCTTTAAAATTTAATGATTTAGCTTCAATACTTAGAGAATTTATTAGAAGTGGTTTTGATTTTACATTATTCTTATCTTCATATCGAAAAGAAACTTCTTCTAAATTTATATCTTCAATTTTGAATAAAGCTTTTCGCTTTGAGCTAGTCTCCTTTTTTAATTTTTCTAAAAGAACTTTCAATGTATGGGTTTCGTCTCCTTCATATTTTTTCAAGTTCAAATAAACACCTGTAGCGTTCAAGTTGGTTAATTCAAATTTTTTTTTCTGTATTCTCCTAAAATTTATTAGAGAAGTTTTCAAAGTATGGATATATAAAAGAGTATCCTGATGATGATCCTCTAAATAGAAGTTTTTAAATTCTAAAGTTCCATCCCATTGAAATTTGATATAGTTAAATTGGATTTTTTGATTAGTGAATTCAGTAAAACTTTCTGATAGTTCCTGAAAGATTCGGTTTTGAACATATGATCTAGATATAAGCCAAAAAATCATCACCCAGATAAGAAAAAAACCTCCAGCAAGGATCAACGTTATTTTGTACTTTTTTTTGATGTTAATCTTTTATTTTTGTAATGTTAAAAAATGTTGTAAAACATCGATATTATACTTGCCATAGAAACCTCTTGTGATGACACAGCAGCAGCAGTACTTAAAGGGCGAAAAGTACTTTCAAGCTGTATTGCAAATCAGGACTTAATTCATAAGTCTTATGGTGGAATTGTTCCTGAATTGGCGTCCCGTGCTCATCAATCGAAAATAATTCCTGTAGTTGATCAAGCATTATATGAAGCAAATATCGATAAAAAAGCTTTAACTGCCATCGCTTATACAAAAGGTCCTGGTTTGATGGGTTCACTTCTCGTGGGAAGTTCTTTTGCCAAGTCCCTGTCCATGGCACTAAAAATTCCCCTTCTCCCCATTCACCACATGCATGGTCACTTACTAGTTCACTTTATAGAGGATGAAACGCATATCCCTCCTAAATTTCCTTTTTTAGGAGTAACCCTTTCAGGTGGACATACCCAATTATTATTGGTAAATAATCACTTTAAAATGAAAATTATAGGAAGTACTTTGGACGACGCTATTGGAGAAGCATTTGATAAATGTGGCAAACGTATGGGACTATCTTATCCTGCGGGACCTCAAATTGATAAACTTGCTCAAACTGGTAATTCGAATAGTTTTGTTTTTCCAATTTCTAAACTAAAAGGTTATGATATTAGTTACAGCGGCGTCAAAACCGCTTTTATCAATTTTATCAACAAAGAAGAACAAAAGAATCTTAATTTCGTAAAAAATCATATTAATGATCTTTGTGCAAGTTTACAGTATACATTAGTTCAAATTATTTTGAATAAAATTGAAAATACTGCTAAAGATTTTAATCTCAATCAAATTGTAATTGGGGGAGGAGTTTCTGCCAATTCTGAAATTCGAAAGCAACTATTAAATCGCAAAAAATCCAAAAGATGGAAGGTATTCCTTCCTCTAAAAGAGTACACTACAGATAACGCTGCAATGATAGGTATTGCTGGATATTACAAATTAAAACATAGACAATATGGTAGTATTACTGAAAATTCGCAAGCCCGATTAAAAATTTAAGTATGCTTTTATTTTTCGATGATCATATAACTGCAGAAGATCAAAATTTCACTTTCGATCGATCTGAAAGTAAACATATCTCAAGAGTTTTAAGAAAAGAAACAGGTGCTATAGTAACTCTTACAAATGGTAAAGGCCTAGAGTGGTCAGGAAAAATAATTTTAATAAGTCCACAAAAAGTAGAGGCAGAAAAATTGACAATCATACAGCATCCTATTTCGGAAAATCATATAAATCTTGCAATTGCACCAATAAAAAGTAATAACCGAATGGAATGGTTGGTTGAAAAAATTACTGAATTGGGCGTTTCTTCAATTACTCCTATTTTATGTGAGCGCTCAGAACGAAAAGTAATTAATACGATACGTTTAAATAAAATTGCAGTAACAGCATTAAAACAATCCCAACAGTTTTACCTTCCAGAAATAAATCCGCTAATTTCATTTAAAAAGTATGTAAATAATCTTCAATCACCTGGTCTAATTGCACATTGCCAATCTAGTCCTAAAACATTATTGAATGATTATATTCTGAAAAGCAAAAAAATCAATCTTTTTGTAGGTCCTGAAGGAGATTTTACTCCAAAAGAAATAGAAATTGCAGCTTCAGCAGGTTTATTGCCAGTGAGTTTGGGTAAAAATCGATTAAGAACAGAGACTGCTGGTCTATTAGGTTGTCACACCCTTTTTATGAAACTATGAAAAGTACATACATTATATTTAAATTATCATTCTAGCTATTGTGATTAAATTAATCATAGATGTTTCCTATATTTAACCTATGAACGCCAAAGAAATTACTAAAGGAATCCTTTGGGCAGTAATCCAACTAACAGGAATATGTATACTTGTGTGGTTGATGTTCCTCCTAAAAACACTTTTGATTTATATGCTTATTGCGGGGGTTGTCAGTTTGATTGGTCGACCCATTAATCAATTTTTAATAGGACAACTTAAAATGAGTACAGTATTAGCATCTAGCATCAGTATTTTAATTTTATTAGGACTTTTAATAACCCTTTTTTCACTTTTTGTTCCTCTTTTAATTCAACAAGGAGAAAATTTATCACTTTTAGACGTTAATCTTTTAAAAGATAATATTGGAACTTTAGTAAATGAAATAAGTATTTATTTTAAATTAGATAATAGCTTTTGGCAACAACAGCTTTCTGTGGACAATCTTTTTCAAAATGTAAATTTTGGTCTACTCCCTGAGCTACTTAATCAAACCTTAGAGTTACTAGGTGGCTTTACAATTGGACTTTTTTCTGTGGTATTTATACTTTTCTTTTTCTTGAAAGACAATCACCTTCAACAAAGAATAATACTAGCACTTGTTAATGACAATGTCACTGAACGTGTTGAAAAATCAATTTATAAAACCAAAAATCTTCTATCGCGATACTTTCTTGGTCTAATGTTGCAAATTATCATTTTATTAATTATCTATAGCATTGTTTTAGCTGTTTTCAGTGTAGAAAATGCATTAATAATTGCATTCCTTTGTGCTTTATTAAATTTGATCCCATATCTTGGACCTATCATTGGTGGAATTTTGATGATTTTATTGACTATGAGTAGTTTTATAGGTGCTGACTTTAGCTCTGTTATTCTACCAAAGACTATTTTTGTGATGATTGGCTTTTTTATAGGCCAGTTAATTGATAACTTCTTTAGCCAACCTTTTATCTTCTCAAACAGTGTAAAATCTCATCCTTTAGAAATATTTATTGTAATACTTGCTTCTGGATCTCTTTTAGGGCCTGTTGGTATGATCATTGCCATCCCTTTCTATACAACACTAAAAGTAATCGGTCAGGAATTTTTCTCTCAAAATAAAGTTGTGAAATCCCTCACAAAAAACTTTTAAATATAAATGAGCTAGTATTAAGATTTATTTTTCTGGCGATCTACAGGTTTGATCGCTAAAGCCAGAAATTATTTATTAGTTGAAATATTTTTCAAGTTGTTTCTGTTGAGTTTCAAGTGCAATTTTAAATTCATTTTTAAGTCGATATATAAGTTCTGTGACTGATTTGACATCACTTATAGAAGTAACACCCTGTCCAGCTGACCAAATAGTTTTCCAGGCTTTTGCTTCTGCTTGAGCTGCATCAAGTTCACTACCAAAATCAACTTTTTTACTTTGCTTCCACAATTCTTCTGTAATTCCCATAGCCTCAAGACTTGGTCTTAAAAAGCTAGCATGAACTCCTGATACCGCTGCAGTATAGACTATATCCTCTGCCTTACTATTCATAATCATCTCTTGGTATTTTCGATCCGCCATACTTTCACTAACGTTTATAAAACGTGTGCCCATATAGGCTAAATCCACACCCATTTGAATTGCTGAAGCAATGTCATTACCGGTACTTATACAACCTGAAAGTAAGAGAGTTTTGTCATAAAAAGTTTTAATCTCATTTATTAAAGCCATAGGATTAATTGTTCCTCCATGTCCTCCTGCTCCTGCAGCTACTAAAATAAGTCCATCTACTCCTGCCTCAGCTGCTTTTTCAGCATGACGTCTTTTAATAATATCGTGAAAAACAAGCCCTCCATAATTATGTACTGCATCTACTAAATCCGAAACAGCACCTAATGAAGTGATTATTAAAGGGACTTGATGTTTTATACAGACCTCCAGGTCTGGCATTACCCTTGGGTTTGTTGGATGTACAATTAGGTTTACTCCAAAAGGAGCTGCTTTATTACCTGTTTCTTTTTCAAATTTAACAAGTGCTTCTTTAATTTCAATAACCCATTCCTCAAAACCTTCTGTAGTTCTTTGATTTAAAGCTGGAAAAGTACCAACAATTCCATTTTTACAACACTCAATAACCAGATTGGGGCCTGAAATTAAAAACATAGGAGCTGCAACAGCAGGAATACTAAGGTTATTTATAAAATCAGGTTTCATAATAGTTTATTTTAATAATAAGCTCCATTCAAAATCAAAAGTAGACACTAAATCTCCTTTCTCATCTATTCCTCTAGCTTGAAGAGATAAAACTTGAGGTTCTTTTGAATTTAATAAGGAATTAAATGTTTTTTCAATCTTATCTTCAGGATAACAAGTAAAAATCAGCTTTCCTTTAGCTTTTTTGTTAAAATTAGCTTTATTTTTTATTACCAACATTGAAACCTCACTTTCAAAAGCTTTGGCGGCTTGCATAATTAAAACCCCGGTGGCAAGCTCAGCTGCCATACCCTGTACTGCCCAATACATTGAATTAAATGGGTTTTGATTGATCCATCTTAAGCTTACCTTGATCTCGCATATTTTAGGGCTAACTGTTACCACACGTACCCCGCACCACCAGGCTGCAGGTAATTTTAGAAAAGTAAACAAATTAATTCCAAAAGGGTTGAATTTCATTGGCTTAAATTAATGATTTAAAGTTGATAAACTCAAAATTGAATGCCTCAGCAACTTCTTTGTAAACTACTTTACCGTTAATTATATTTAGTCCTCTTGCTAATGTCAAATTTTCTCGACAAGCTTTTTTCCAACCTTTGTTCGCTAATTGCATGGCGTAATTCAAAGTTGCATTTGTCAATGCTGTAGTGGAGGTATTTGGGACCGCTCCTGGCATATTAGTTACTGCATAATGAATGATACCCTCTTTAATTAATATTGGTTTTTCATGATTAGTTGGTTCACTTGTTTCAAAACAGCCCCCTTGATCTATTGCCACATCAACTAATACAGTCCCTGGCATCATTTTACTAAGCATTTCTTTACGAATTAGTTTGGGAGTTTTAGACCCCGGTATTAAAACAGTGCCGATAATCAAGTGTGAGCGTCGAATTTGATCTTCTAAAGTAAACGGATTAGAAAAAATAGGAGTAACATTAGCAGGCATTGTACTTTCCAAATAACGTAATCGATCTAGGTTAGTATCAAAAATTGTTACATTGGCTCCTAGCCCAGCTGCCATAAGTGCTGCCTCAGTACCTGCTATGCCACCTCCAATTACCATTACATTGGCAGGATTTACACCAGTTACTCCTCCCAAAAGAATTCCAAAACCTCCTTGTGGTTTTCCTAAATATTTAGCTCCTTCTTGTGTTGCCATTCTTCCTGCAACTTCTGACATTGGAATTAATAAGGGTAGTTTTCCTTCCTCATCTTCTACAGTTTCATAGGCCAAACAGATTGAATTTGATTCAATCATTGCTTCGGTTAACTTTTTACTAGATGCAAAATGGAAATAAGTGAATAATAATTGGTTACGTTGGATTAGTTTATATTCTTTTTCAATCGGCTCTTTTACCTTAATAATCATTTCCGAAGATTTGTAAACTTCAAGAATATTATTTTCCATAGTACAGCCTACTTGCTTATATGCTTCATCAGTAAAGCCGCTCAATAAACCAGCTCCTTTTTGAACACTTACTTCATGACCAGCCTGTATAAGTGATAATGCACCAGCAGGTGTAACACCAACTCTTGCTTCATAAGGTTTAATTTCCTTCGGGACACCTATTTTCATCTGATTTTTTTTCGAATATATAAATTTGAAAAGATTATTTGTTTAAAAGTAGACTCAAATCATTTAAGTTTAATTAAAATAAGAATCATCACAATCAAAAAGAACTAAATCTTTTCCATTAAATAGTTCGGCTTCCTCTAGTTTAAAAATATCTATATCATATTCATCTGGTAGTGGTGTGTTCATTATTGCTCTTTCACCTACAATATGTGCTGCGTTTAAAACATCATGCCCAAATTCATGCCACATAAGTATTAATTTTCTGTTGAATGAATATTCTGCCCAATAATCAGCATTAATTGCTATTTTTATTATGCCATCCTTACATGATCCATGTGCTATTCCGGCTGCATCATCTCTATCGCTATCTGAATTGGCAATTGTTAAATCAGTGAAAATTTCTACATCCTGATCTCCAAAATCATACCCATATTTAGTTTCTCCAATAGTTTTAAAAGCTATCCAATAATCTTCTAAAGTTCTTATTTTTCCATAGATAGTATCGGATTTATACATTTCATCTCTTAGCTGTGATTCTGTTTTAATTATATTAGGAACAACAATTTCTGAATTAGAAACTGTCACCTCATCATCAGAACATCTTGTTATAAGAAGAATCGTAATCATTAAAAAAAAAAACCAAGTTCTATTAAATACTTTTTCATTTAGTTTGATTTTAGATAATCTCCGAGCTACAAAAAACCCCCAATAAAATTTAGGGTTTACAAATCAATAAGTGATCGCGATAGGATTCGAACCTATGACCGTCTGCTTAGAAGGCAGATGCTCTATCCAGCTGAGCTACGCGACCATTGTACTATTTATAGGGATTCACAGAGGTTTTTAAAATCTGACTACTTTTTTCTGGTAATCATTTGCATATAAAATTGCATAAATCTTAAAAGTAAAGCACTCTATCCACCTATTAAATAGGCAAGCAAATATAATTAAAAGGACATAATCGATAACCCTCTCCTATACCATAAATTATGTACTAGGGTTTTTCACTAATTAAGAATATATAATCTGACTAAAAATAGGTCGTTTGGAAGTTTTTTAGTGTACCAACCTTGTAATACTATCCAGATGGTGGTGTAACACACTCGCAGTGGTCATCTTCATATCTATAAAGGGGTATAATACTGTCAATTTCTTTATTTGTCAATGTAACAAAATCGAATATCTCCGACTCACCATTTTTTTCAAAAGACGCGTCATTTTCGACCCCATCAATAATATAAGTTTGAATTTGTTCATTGATATTACCATCTTTATTTCTCCAAGTTCCTACATATGTATAGTCAACCTCATATATTCCGTCAACCTTAAATACATTATAACTGTTTTATATCCACCCACTGCCATCATAAGACATATTAACCCACTCTCCTATTAATGGGTCATCTGGATTTATTTCGAGAATTTCTTGCTCCGATTCTTCTATTTCATTAGAGGAACAACCAAGTACAAGAAATAAAATAGGTAGTAAAAAAAGTTTTTTAATAATTTAAATATAAAGAATATTCAGATTACACCTATGATTGGACAATTTAGGCAGTGGTATTTGAAGGTGTTGGAATTTAAAATATCTGTAAAATTTTTATCTTGTAAAAATCAAACAAATGAAAAAAATTACACACTTTTAGCAGTTGTGTTTTTTATAGGCACTCCCTACACTCAAATAAAAATAGATGAAGCTCCAGAAAAAAATTAATTTTTTCATATTTACAATCAGTTATACATTTATTTTAATTGGGCAAGATCCCAATCTAAATCAAAATTTAAATTTTCCTATAACTTTTTTAGAGAGTGAACCAGTTTTAGATGGAAATATTTTAAATGAAACCTTGTGGAAAGAGGTTTCACCAATTACGAACTTAAAACAAATTAGACCAGATTATAACTCTCCAGTTTCTGAAAAAACTGAAATTAGAGTCGCATATACTAATAAACTACTATATGTTGCTGTAGTCTGTTATGACTCTGATCCTGATCAAATTGTTATTTCAGATTCAAGGCGTGATGCTGATCTAAATGATGAAGATAGCTTCCTTTTTATAATAGATACATATAAAGACTTACAAAATGGATTTTTGTTTGGCACTAATGCTAGTGGAATGGAATATGATGCGCAAATTGATAATGAAGGAAAAGGGAATTTTAGCGGAAATAGGCAACAAGGTGGAGTTGTAGGAGGAACAAATATCAACTGGGATGCATCATGGGAAGTAAAAACTGAAATAGGGGATTATGGTTGGAGTGCAGAATTTGCAATTCCATTACGTTCAATTCGTTTTAATAGTGGTAACAATAAAACATGGGGTATAAACTTTCAACGGAATATTAGTAAAAGAAGTGAAACAGCTTATTGGGCAAATCTTCCATTAGGGTTAGATATAAAACGTTTATCACTAGCTGGAAACATGACTGGTATAAACCTTAAGTCACCAAAAAACTTGAAAGTTATTCCTTATACCCTAGCTCAAGTAGTTGGAGATAACTCGACTACAGATAATACTTCTTCAAAAGTTGCTATTGGTGGTGATATTAAGTATAGTTTAACCCCTGGGCTAACATTGGATCTAACATATAATACCGATTTTGCTCAAGTTGAAGTCGACGATCAACAAGTAAACCTTGATCGTTTTAACTTATTTTTTCCAGAGAAAAGACCTTTTTTTTTAGAAAATGCCGGTCAATTTAGTGTTGGAAGTCCGGGAGAAGTAGATCTATTCTTCAGCAGAAGAATTGGAATAGGTGAAGGTGGTTCATTAGTTCCAATAATTGGTGGTTCAAGAGTATCAGGAAAAATAGGACAAACAAATATTGGACTATTAAATATGTTTACTGATAAAATAGATAATGAATCATCAAATAATATAAACAGCAATAATTTTACTGTAGCACGTGTAAATCATGATTTTGCAAAAAGCCGCTCTTCAATTGGTGGGATATTTGTTAATCGAAATAGTATTGGATTATCAAATGATTATAATCGAGTTGTTGCATTTGACGGAAGGTTGGGTTTTGGAAAAAAAGCGCAACTAACTGGATATCTATCTAAAAGTACAACACCAGGTTTGGAGGGAAGAGATCATGCAATGAATCTAACGGGAGTATATAACTGGGATGGATGGATTTTAAGAGCTAGTTATACAGAAGTTGGAGATAAATTTAACCCTGAAGTTGGGTTTTTGCTTAGAAGTGCGTTTAAAAAAACAGATTTTCTTATCTGGAAACAATGGCGTCCAAAAAACACAGTCAAATTCTTAGAGGTGCGTCCACATATTTCTTATAGAGGTTATTGGAATTTTAATGGAATTCAAGAAACTGGATTTTTACATGTTGATAATCATTGGGTATGGAAGAGTGGTTTTGAAATTCATACAGGGATAAATTTTACAAAGGAAACAGTAATTAATTCTTTTCAAATTTCAAAATTAATCGTGGATCAAGGAGTTTATGATCACAAAGAATTACAATTTATTTTATTTACAAACCCTAATAATAAAATTTCCTTTCGCAATAGGTCATTTATTGGTGGATATTTTGGTGGTAATCGTATTTCAAGTAGTAATAAAATAGCTTTGCGATTTGGTGATAAGCTTATTGGAGAAGCTAATTTTAATTTTAATCGTTTGAACTTGCCTAATGGAAATACTGATGTAATTATTTCTGGGACACGCCTTGCCTATTCATTTACACCGAGAATGTTTTTGCAAAGTCTTATTCAATATAATAATGTAAGTAGAATAGCATCAGTCAATGCACGCTTTGGATGGTTAAATAATGCAAATACTGGTTTATTTATTGTGCTAAATATTATTAAAGATGATGATCTTATAGACCCTTTAAATAATCAAAGTATAACTATTAAATACACTCACCAATTTGATCTATTAGGAAAATAAATTTAAATGGGGAGATTTTTTTCTAAAAAATTTATTCCATTTTGAAAGAGAATTTTAAGAATATCATTTTCTGTATATCCTCGTTTATTTAAAATTTTATCCAACTTTTGCAAGTCTGCAATTGTATTTAAATCATAAGGACATTGTTCATTTCCAAATCCACCATCTAAGTCTGAACCTATCATTACATGATTTACGTTTCCTGCCAACTGACAAATATGATCGATATGATCTGATATTATTTCAATAATAAGTCCGCTTTCTTTTGGCCTGGTAATTCCACGTCTCCAATTGGGAAACATCATCCATGCGTCAAAAGCCATCCCTATAACTCCTTCACGTTCAATTAAGGCAATAATTTGACTATCTTCAAATTGTCTATTGTTTGGCACTAATTTCCTACAATTACTATGACTAGCCCAAATTGGACCGCTGTATAAATCAATAGTTTCCCAAAAACTTTTATCACATAAGTGTGTAACATCTAAAATCAAGTTAAGTTCTTTGATTTTTTTTAATAATTTTTTTCCTCTTTTTCCTATACCTCCAATAGAATCTGTTCCAAAAGCATATGTTCCAGGACCATAATGAGCAGGGCCTATAGCCCTTAGTCCTTTTTCATACATAATTTCTAAATGTTCCATAGAAATAATAGAATCTGCTCCTTCAATACTTAATACATAACCCAATTGTTTATAGGTTTTATTTGATTCCCAACATTTGAGGTGCTTTTTTAATTCGGATACTGATTTGATTTGAATTAACTCATTTTGTAATTCCATTTCTTTATACCAAGCAAGCTGACCCTGAGTTTGTGCCCATGCTTGTTCAGGAGAATTCCATCCTGGAAGTGGATTTTTAGGTTTTACATAACGAGCTATAAGTGTTGCTACAATGAGTCCAATATTCCCCTCACGAAGAGCTTGAAAAGAAACTGTTCCTCTTCCCCTATCAGGAAGGTCTTGCATCCCTTTTTCAAGCTCTCTTATCTTCTGGACAGGTAGTCTTAAATCTCTGTTCCATTCTAAAGCATTCATTGATAAATCAAGATGTGCATCAAATATAAATTTCATTACCTAAAACATATCTTAATAGTTTTGCGCTTCAATTTTCCAAAAAGAATCTATTTCACCACCAATCACGGCATATGCTTTACTATATTTAGCAACAGTTGGGCAAATATGATATGGAATAGCATAAAATAAATCTCCTATTTTAAAATTATTTTCTTTCTCATATTCCAAAACTAAATGTTCTTCACTTTGCATCTTGTGATTTGCTCCTTCTAAACCTAAAATTTCAACTCTTGGAAGAGGCATTTCTGAAGCCACTGACTTATGACCTAAATCAAAGCAAAAAATATTCTTATTCGGTTTACTTATTAAACGTGTTACCAATATTGCTGCCTGTAAGAAGGGTGACTCTTTCCATATTCTTTGATATCCCAAGTCCCACAAAAGAGTTGTTCCTGGACTCAATAGATTATTATTTTTTAATGAATGTGGATAAAAACTAGGAGAACCTCCCGTGATTTTTTTTGGAACAATTCCACCATGATTTTCAATTTCAAAAATTAATCTTTCTACTGCTTCAAAATCAATATTACATTGATCTACACGTTCTTTCATTTGTTGTGAACGAATGTGACCATCATAGACATGCAAGCCTTCAGCTTTAAGATTTGAGTCATTAAATAATTTCATGTAAAGTCCTGTTGCTAGTTTAGGAACAACACCTGTTCGATTCATTCCATTATTGATATCTAACCAAAGATTCATTTTTTGATTTTTAGACTTAGCTAGATTAGAGAAAAGTTTTAATGAATCTGGGTTATCTACTAAAGTTGAAAAAGTAATCTCAGGATAAATTTCTTGTACTTTTAAAACTTTGAGAGCTTTTTCTTTTGTAGGTTGAATGGCAAGTAAAATGTGCTTAACGTTACAAGAGATTAACATTTGCATTTCTCCAAGGGTTGCACATTTAAATTCTTTAATACCGTAGCTCATAAGGAGTTTTACTATGTTTTGCATCTTGTATGTTTTTACATGGGGAATCAAACGATTTGGATCTCTCGAAATCTGAATCATTGATTCAATGTTGTGTTTAACACGATCAGGAAAAACCAATAAGCCTGGAGTAATTATTTGGCTCTCAATATTTATGCGATACCATGGTTCTTTAGACATAAATTATTCTTCTAATAAAAATGCAGCCTCTATCTCCACAGGAATATTTTTTGGGAGATGCATGCCAACTGCACTTCGAACACCTACTCCATTTTCTTCACCAAAAACCTCAGCAAAAAGTTCACTAAAGCCATTAATTACGTACGGATGTTCTTGAAATTCTGGTGTGGCATTAACCATACCCAGAACTTTTATAACTCTTTTTATTTTTAAATCTTCACTAGCGTGTGTCACAAGTGTGGAAAGCATTGTAAGTCCCACCTGCCGAGCAGCAGTTTTTCCTTGTTCTTTATCAAGCACAGAGCCTACTTTACCTTGCATCAAGCTGCCATCAAATAAAACTGGTCCTTGTCCAGAAACTAATATTTGGTTTCCAATAACTAGAATGGGACGATATACTCCTGCTGGTTTAGGTGCAGGCGGCAGTACAAGTCCCATTTTCTCTATTCTTGTTTTCAATTGTTTACTCATATTAGATAAATTGATTTAAAATTAAAACACCCAAAAGTCCTGAAATTCCTATACTAGTTTCCATAACGGTCCAAGTTGATAGAGTTTCTTTTACATTTAAATTAAAGTATTCTTTAAAGAGCCAAAAACCACTATCGTTAACATGGGAAAGCATTAAGCTTCCAGAGCCTATGGCTAATACCATAAGTTCTGGACTTACAGATGTTGTTTGTATTAAAGGTGATACAATTCCTGCAGTTGTTAGCCCTGCAACGGTAGCAGATCCAACTGCAAAGCGAATTAATGTCGCAATAATCCATCCTAATAGTAAAGGAGATAATGAAGTAATTTCAAGTAATCCTCCAATGTAATTACTTACTCCACTATCAATTAAGATTTGTTTAAGAGCTCCTGCACCTGAAATTATAAGTAAGACCATTGTAATTCCTGATACTGCTTCAGCATAAATTTTCATTACATCATCCATAGATTTCTTACGTGCAATACCCAATGTATAAGTACCTAATAAAAGTGTCAATAGTAAAGCGATCACGGGATTTCCAATAAAATTAATCCATTTTAATAGGATACCCCCTTCTTTGAAAAATCCTGAAATCAGAGTTGCAAAACCAATTAATAATACAGGTAATAACGCTGTAAATAAACTGTTAGTTAAGCTTGGGAGTTCAGAAGCTTCAAAAGTTTTTGAGGCCATAAATTCTTTAAGAGGCTTAGCTTCTACCTTAGGAAGAAAGCGTGTGAGTAATGGGCCTGAAATTAAAATTGCTGGTATTGCAAGCAAGATTCCAAAAATAAGTGTTTTTCCAAGATCGGCACCAAACATTACTGATAACGCAGACGGCGCTGGATGTGGAGGTAAAAACCCATGAGTGACCGAAAGAGCAGCAAGCATAGGTAAGCCAACTCCAATTAAAGAGAGTCCAGTTGAAGAGGCTACTGTAAAAACTAAGGGTACTAAAATTACAAATCCAACTGAGTAAAACATTGTAATTCCAACAATAAAACCTGTTAACATTACTGCAATTTTGGTGTTTTGAACACCAAAAATTTGTATCAAACCATTAGTTATTTGCTGAGCGGCTCCACTTTCAGCTACAAGTTTTCCTAGCATTGCTCCAAGGCCTAATATCATTACAAGAAAGCCCAGAGTATTACCAATTCCATTTTCAATTGAGCTAATTAATGTATCTAGAGGCATCCCTTGACCAAAACCTATTCCTATAGTAACAATTATAAAAGCAACAAAAGCATTAAGTCGAAATAAAACAATTAATAAAAATAAAAGTAAAATTCCAATGGATACTATAACTAAA
>MDTG01141300.1_pt1 | contig 18597 bp, 8 predicted proteins | sample 811421 | NCBI WGS metagenome assembly MDTG01 (sample SAMN05326645, study PRJNA326480) | marine metagenome | isolation source: seawater | place: Pacific Ocean: South East | collected 2011
AGACCCGAGACAACGACAGTGGCCGACGTCGGACACGCAACACAGGACGTCAGGTCGGACACGACAGAGGTCTCGAGCGCGTCACATTGGACACAGGTGGCCGCTGCCGTCTCCACACTATACCACCCTATCGGACAATCCACACAGGCCCCGCGTTCATTGCCGTATTGACCCGGCAGACAAGCGGAACAGTTGGCCAGACCGCTCCGTGTAAACCCCGACGGACAGTATTCGCATACTCGGCCGTCGTGAGGGACCTTGACACCCGGACACGTCTCGCAGTCTTGCATCTGTCCTGTATTGACGTACCCAGAGGGGCATGTTTCACACGAACGCGTCGACACTTGGAAGAAATGTCCGCCGGCGCACTCTTGACACGGACCCGTAATGTTCGTACAGTCTTTGCAGAATGAACTACCGGCGCCCTGCAGATTGGGAACAAACCCCGGCGGACACGTGGCACACTGCGTCGTGTCCGCGGCGTACAAGCCAGACGCACAGGCTTGACACACGCCGTCCGTCGCCGGATTGGCGTGGCCCGCGGGACAATCGGTACACGTGGGCTTTTCCAAACGCAAGGTGAGTGTGACAAGCTCCAAAGTTCGATTGGCGTCGGCAGCAGCCTCTTGGAGGACGGCAATGACGGACGACGATGCATTCGCGGGTGCCGCGCGCAACGCTTCTTGACGACTTTGGACCAACGCCTCCGCGTCGTCACGTGCGCTCGTGTCTTGAAACGGCATTTGCTTTCCCGGCGGACATAGGCGACACTGACCCTCAAAGGTGTCTTGTGCGGCCGTACATAGAGTACACGCCGCCTGGCCGGGATCCGATTGCCCATACCCATTGGGACACGCAGAACAGGCGTTTGCAGCCTCTCCCGAAAAGAACCCCGCCGCGCACGTGTCACACACGGTCGCGTTCGACTCTGCCTGGTACGTCCCTGCCAAACAGACTGGACACGCGCCTTGGCCGGTGAGCGGCTGCACAGACCCGGGCGCACATGGACGACACGGGGTCGGTGGCACCGGACTCCCAGCATGTTCGCGTATATATCCCGCAGGACACGTAGAACAGCCGCCCGACAGAAACGTCGTGCCCTCTGGACAATCTACACACTCCGTTTTCTCGGCGTTCGGCAAAGACCCCAACGGACACGAGGCGCACTCGTTGGTGTTGGAATAGGCGCGATATTGACCGTCCGCACACGACACACAATCGTCGTTAGACGTCGGATAGTCCAAAGACGTCAGTTTCCCACCCGGGCAAAACAAACACACAGAACCGTTTGGAATCGTTGAGGGTGGACACGACGTCGCACACCCTGTCGCCTGGCCGGCCGACACCAAGCGCGTGTCCACCGTCACATTGACCATTTCACGACCTGTCACATTGACCAACACGGTGACATTGACCTGTTGTGTCACCCATTCGGCGGTTGTCACCTCTTGTGTGTCGTTTACGGTCACGGCGACAGTGTAATGCTCCACAGTCTGTTGGGGTTCGGGAGTCGTTTGGTTCTCCTGACATGGTCCGCTGACATTGGCCGGGCATGGAACACTCACGACGCGCGTGACATTTATGAGGTGTGTGACATTTCGCTGACGTGTCTCATTTTGTTGGCGCGTCACCGTGACGACGCGCGTGACATTCTGTTGGCGCGTGATATTCTCAAGGCGTGTCACGTTTTGCAGACGGGTGACGTTGATCGGCTCCAACAGCGTTGTGGACACCGTGCCACATGCCAAACACTGCGAGTTGTCCGCCATGGCAAACATACCAGGCTGGCACGCCTCACACGAGGCCGCCGGCGTCGAGCTGGCGTATCCAGCCGGACATTGGATACAAAACGAAGAGTCGTTTCGTCCTACCTCGGGTTGATACATACCCGTCGGACAATCGACGCACACACGGTCGACCTCATACTGGCCCGGCTCGCAGGTTTGGCAGTCCTCCAAACCTGCAAACTCGCCAGTGCCACAGCGTTCGCACACTCTGGAGATATTGGTCTGGTCGTTCTCGTACAAGTTCCATTTTGGTACGCTGTCCGCGCTACATGCGGCACACGCGGTCATAGACGCGTCGCGGTACGAGCCTTGTGGACAAATGACACACGTACCACCGATGTTTTCATAGCCCTCGCAACATGGTGGGTGTGACGGACAGTCGTCGCAGGCCGTCTTTAGCGCGTTGGACGTCGTCCCCGCGGAACAGGCTTGGCACACGCCTTGACCTGATTCAGGTTGCACACTGCCGTCGGGACAGGCTTGGCAGTGTGATTGTTGTTCGCCCGATATCTGACCAGCGGGACACAGGTCGCACAGTTCGTGACCAACGGTCGCCGCAAATGTCCCCGCGAGACACGGCAGACAGTCGGTCGCGCGCGTGAAAAACTGCGCGAATCCGAGGGGACACGCGGAACAAGGCGTGGTCGAACCCACGGTTGCAGATGCAAACCCGGCGCTACAATCTTGACATGCGACTTGTCCTTGTTGGTCTTGCCAGCGGCCCGGAGAACAGGCGGTACATGCGGTGGCATCGTCGTCGGGCTGTGCATAGCCACTCGGACAGTTTGTACAATACGTCCCTTGTTCGTCCTCAGTATACTGACCTGCCGAACAAGATTTGCACATCGTTTGACCCGTCTGTTCCTGATACCGGCCCATGGCGCACACTGTACAGGCGTCGCTCGCAAACAAGCCGTTGGCAGTACCAACCGGACATGGTTGACAGGTATGGTCACTCGCAGAACGCGTGCCCGGCCCACATATTTGACAATATGATGCACCCGCTGCAGGTTGGACAAACCCCGTGGGACAGAGGGCACAAGTCTCGGATGCGTCGAATGAGTTTTTAAAGGTACCCGCGTCACATTCTACACACGCATCTCCGCTCGTGCGCATACCCGGCGCGCACAATGCCGACGAGTACCATACACTGGACATAAACAACAACAACAACATTTGATATATCATGATCCTTTAAATACAAACTTTGGGTAGTGAGACCTATGCCTCGATTATGTTTTTCATAATCGTTACCTATGTGAATCTTTAAAATGTTTTGAGCCGACCCCGAAAATGTCTAAAGGAAGCCGCCTGCAGGGCGAATTTTGGGCGAGGGCGAATTTTGGGTGAGAATCTTTAGGTCGGACGCCACACGGCGTTGTTGACACACGGATGATGTATTGTGCGGCTCGTGTCCGAGTTCATCTTGTCCAATTGTATTTTGTTCGGCTCTGTGATGCCCGTGTAGACGACACACACGTGTGTGTCTTCGGAAAAGGCAAAGCCATAACTTGGCGGTACACTGTTTGTGGCCGCGGCGTGGCACTCTTCTTTGGTGGTCGCGGACACGCGTGTCCAGCAGTGTGTCCAGAGACCGTCGCCCGCAATGACGGCGCCCGTGTCACTGTCGGTCGCTTGACTGAGGTCGACCGATTGAAACGGCGGGTCAAACTTTTCCGTGAACGTCACCTTGGGATAGGTGGACTGTCCGGCCAACACGGGCAGACACGACTCGTCAGAACTCAAACGACCCACGTACACTTGCGACGACTTTTGTAAATAGGTCATGCCAGAACCAGGCATGTACAACACAATCCGCGCGTCTTGCAACACTGTCTTTTCCGTGTACAACGAGAATAAACTCTCGCGCGTCAACGTCTCCCAGCGAACAATACCATGGCAGTCGGGGAATGAATCACACTCGTCTTCGGCGTCCGCGCGGGTCAAAATGTGCCGGTCGGTCCCCGTGTCCTCAGAGGGTAGATTAAACACGCGGCTGACCGCCGTATACGACGGCAGCTCGGCATACTTTCGCGTGTACTGCGGCGCCAACAATACACTTCCGGCAGCATCCGCCACGGGCACCAGGCGCGGCTGATACGAACGCGTAATGGCCACCGTTTTGTCATGCGTCAAGCGCGTCAGCGTCCATTGGACGTACTCGATGTCACGGGCCTCGTCAATGATGGTCACTGGGGCCGCTGTGGACAGTGGCGTATGCATACGGATGAGGCACCGAGACGTTGTCCACTCCATGTCCAGATAGACGTCCACATTGTTCACGACCAACGCCTGTGAACCGACCGTGTGACCATGCACATACTGCGCACTGAACGAAAACGTCTCGCCCGTAATCTCGTGCTCGATACCGAGTAACGTTTTGTCGTCGTCTTCCGCCACCGATATGTCACACTCGGACGCCTCACAATCAAAGGCAACAAACAACGCCGTGGACGCTTGCTCGACCTCGGCGGTGGCCACTGACAACACCAACTCATACTGCTCCGTGCCCGTGATTTTTTCGAGACCCAGACATCGGCCGACGGGGGCGATAACACCCATTTTCACAGTGTAGTCGAGCGCCAGCTGCTGATTGGTCAACAGGCACGCGGCTTTGGCAGCTTCTATGGACAACGCAGTGCCAGACTTTTGTCCCACGTAGACTGGAAAGGTGGCCTGTTGTTCCACATAATTGTCGGCATCGCACGACACGTAGTAGGTTTCCATGGCCGCCTCGAGTTGACGCAGGTTTAAGGCGCTCAAGGTGTCCATATAGGCATTGTTGACCAGAGCAAAGTCGGACGGACGATACACCTTTGTACCGCAGCCACCATGTGTCGAACACACATCCCCTTGCTCGTCGACCGGACACGGAAACTGACAGGCGTCGCCCGTAAACCCTTGTTCACACGAACACGTTCCGTCGCGTTGGCATTCGCCACGGTTGGAACAAATGCTGTCGTGGTGAAATCCATCCCAACCAGGACAGGTGATTTCACAGCCACTACCTCTGTACGGCGAGTCTGTGAACGAAATGGACGCCAACGCTGTGTCGGAGGCCTGTAGCTTGGACTTGGCAATGTCACAGGTACACTGACACGACCGTGAACAGACACCTCTGCCCGTACACGGTAGGTTGACGTACGGCAACAGGCCCGGGCACGCCACAGACGCCGACGTCGAACAATGGGACGGCGTATATTCCAAAAATTCGTTCATCTGATACAATGCAGAGTATGTGTCGTCCGACTCGCTCGACACGAACAGTTGGAGAAGGGCGGCGCCGTCGATGAGACCCGCCGCACCTCCGGCGACCGTAAACGGCGTCTGTTGGCTATAAATCCACTCTTCGAGATGAATCACCAGACCAAACGTGCGCGTCTTGCCGGCTGTCCATTGATGACTCTGACCGTTCGACCGTTGCAATCGCAGCTGAAACTCGGCCGCCGTCCAGTCTGTGACCAAAGAGACGCGTTCCGACTCGAGGTCAATCTGACACGTATGGGTCCCGGGCATGTAATTGCCATGCACGAGCAGGACACGCTCATACACGTCGCCTTCAAATGTAATGGTGTAGTTGGTTGGCGAGTGCGCCGGTGTACTGCCAAAAAAGGCAGCCCCCACTGCCGAAAATACCGAGAGAAAAGAGGCACCCATCGGCGCGTCGGGCGCTACGTAGACCGTTTCCGCAATACCCAGACGTGCTCCCCGCGCCGCGCGACGGCTAAGGTCGGTCGAGACGGCGAAACGCGACTGATGCATGTCCAAACGTGTCAGAATATCGACCACTTGCAATTTGGTGCGCTGAGACGTCAATGTGTCGAGCGAGACCGCCGGGGCCACGCGCCATTGAACCGTGTTCAGCACGCGCTGTACGATGTCGGTATTCTGGTCCACGTCTATCGTCAACCACTCTTCGGTGTTGATAGTGACCGACGTCGGCGACACCGCGAACGACACCAGCGGAATGCCCGACACGGTCAGCTGGTGATTCTCGACGGACAGAGTGCACGGCATCTCGGCGGTGGCCGTACCAAATACAGAGCCGTCGTGTACGTGGCTCGAGGCCTGCAGCGCCGCATTGTACGGCCCACCGGCGCGCAACACACCGTCGGTGTACGTGTACACTGAACCATTCGTCAATTGAAGGTACACGTCTTCTTGATTGTCGTGCCAAATGTTCAAGACGTCTGACCGATGGACTGCGATGTCCGTCGCCGACCACGACGCGTCTGCAGTCCTCGTTTTGTAGTGGAGTTCGTACATTTGATGGCCGTGCATCGTCACCAGGCGACTGTAGAACGACAACATGGGGGCAAAGGTCGCTTTGGGTGCGGCCAGCCCCACGGGCTCGATTTGCGTCCAGGTGAGAAATACAATGTCGTGCGGCTGCCAATCGCGGCGTTCCACGTGCACTTGGTACACTGTGTTAAAGGTTTCGTGCGAGGACGCGTAGTCGATGCGGCCACCGTATGCAATAAGCACGGTCGGCGTTCGCTTCGCAAAACTCATGCGGCTCTGCGGCAGCGTCAAGTCGGGGCGGGAGCGCACGAGCAGTGGCCCAGGCGCACCGTCGGCAGACTGGCGCGATGACCGGTCGTCGTACGCGTGCATTTGTCCCCGTGCAAAGCACAAATGCAGGTCGGTCGTCCATTGAATGCGTTGGCACTGGCCCCAGTTCGACAATGTCTCCGTCTTGAGTATAGTTTCGCCGGCGGTCACCGTGATGCCGCGATTTGTCACGCCGGCGTCATTGTCTAAATAGTTTAGGGACATTTTGACCGGATTCCAGCAGGAATCCCGAAAGACGCGCAACACGGTTTCTATATTGCGCTGTTCCGCCAGCGACGTCGCATTCGGCGTGGCGAGGCCAGATTGCAAGCCCGACGGGTCGTCCAAGTAGCGGTACGCCTGGGTCATGACAGTCTCGTCCGCCTCGTATAAAAACTGCTCGGGGTATTGCCATTTGTAGACGCCCTTGACCGACTCGAACGCCGTCGTGTTGTACGAGACGTAGGCATCGGAAGTCTGCTTGGTGTTAAACCGCATGAACGCTGGCAAGGCGCGACAGACGCCGTTGAACGAATCGCAAATCCCGTACTGCGAAGCGACGGACGGGCCGTACGTCCCGTTGTTGCAGCCGATACAGGGGATGGAGCATGCGGCGCCCGAGCCCAGAGCACACTGGCACTGGCCGCTGACCGTCCCCGCGCCCGATTTGACCCAGATTGGCAACAGAGGGCCGGCAGGCATGGGCGACATGTGTTCGCGCGTTTCACCGGCCTTGCGCTGATTTAGTTCGTCGGAAATGATTTCGCTGGGCGTCTTGGCAAAACATTGGCCGTTGCCACCGGAACACGCCATTTCTTGTCCATCTGCCAGACCGGATGGACATGAGAGTTCACAGCGGCCGCCGGCAACGCCAATATATTCTTCATGGTCGCAGTCACAGGCGGTTTTGGAGCAGGTGCCTTGGATACGACCGTCGGCAAAGTCCTTGCACCACGTACGCCAAGATTGGCGGTCCATCGATTGTTTCATCGTGTCGCGACAGTCCATCGAACAATCCGAATTGTACAGTTCCGGTATGGCGACGTGGTCACCGTCGTGATAGGCGTCTTGCATCAAACAAAAGTCGGTCACCAAAATATTGTTCAACGTACAGGTACACTCTTGCGAGACGCCAGATGGGGCACCCGACGCATTCGTGTACAAGTCGAGAAACGACCGCCGGCGTTCACAAATACCCGGGTCGTCGACGCTATTGTTGGACAACATCGACTCTACATGTTGTAGACACGCCGACGAGCAGTGCTCTTCGTACGGTTCAGTACGTTGGAAACACTGACGAAACCATTCCGTATCGATCGACGGACAGACGTCCACGGCCTCGTCGTACACTGCCGTCGGTTCCACACACAAGTCTTCGAATTCGCCGGCGATCCCACCCAAGAACGGAATGCGTCCGTCGGTCGTGTCAAACGAATTCCGATAGTGACAAAAGGCAGTCCAATTGCCCTCGCGCGCTTCCTCGCACCCGGCGGACGCATTGGGTTTTTGCCAATGTAAGAGTGCAGCACAGGCCGACAGGTCGTGTCCGTCGTACGGGCAGTCTGTTCCGTAGCACACTCGGGTCCGATAGTCGGGCATCAGGGTCCAGTCCTCGCGCAGTGCCGCGCAAATGCTCGTGGCGTCCGGCAGGTAGGGTGTAAACGCTGCCTCGAACGCGGCCGCCCACCGCGGTGCAATCTGTGCCATGTCTGGAGGGTCCTGCACCGGGTAGTCGAGGAGTGGGTGCGCGCGGAGCCTCGACCAGTACGTGGTGGGCCCGCCACTGGCTTGACTCAACACTTCGACAAAGAGCTTTTTTTTGGACTGTATGGACCGCAGTACACCATGACCGTGGCGGCAGTCGTCGTCTTCGTGACAGCGTTTTGCGTACAGGTAGCAATGGTTGTCGGGACCCGACCACGACCACTGTTGGCAGGTCGTATCGGCCACACAGGTCTCATGACACTGCTCCGAAGACGTTTGAGGAACGTCGCGAAAGGACGGTGCGACTCTGGAAACATGAGTCCGCAGGCTTGACTGTGACCGGAGTACCGCCGTCAGATTGGACCACGTGACGGACGTCTTGTACACGTCGGCCGGCGGCCACTGACAGTCGCCGACCGTCATGCGAATGTGCCACTCTTGGTCAAACACTGTACGCCCTTCGGTCAGTACCATGTCCTCTTTGTGGTGGCGAACGTCCAAGTGCCAGTGCCACCATTGGTTGGCGGCGACCACGCAGGACGTGCGCTGACCGTTGACGTACAGGCGCTTGGCCAGAATGTACGCCTCGACAATAGGTTGGTCGTCTTCGTTGAGTAAGAGCACGTCCGCCACGTGCGCTTCCGTGTCGGTGATTTTTGTCCAACCCGAGACGCGCATCTGGTCCGTGTCAAACGGTTGCCCCCGCTGGTCTTGCGAGACGTCGTCGAGTGACCAACGCATACCGCGCGGCGGCGACGACGCGCACGAGACCGCCGTGCCCGCGTCTTGCAAGGTACAGACGCCCTCGGGCGGTAAATCGTCCTCGGCGGCGCGCGCGACTTGCATGATATCTCCGGCGAACGACCAGCTGTCGAGTCCCGTCGTCTGTTCGCCGGCCGCCGCCACGTAGACGTCGCGGCCGACCACGGACAAGGTGGCATTGGAAAAGGTGCGCATTTGAGTCACACTGTCGAGTTCGACGACCCCACAGGACGCCGGGACCTGACCGACGGCTTCGAGGGTGCACGACGTAAAGGACGACGGAATATCTACCGTGTTGCCAGACACCATGACACCGCCGCACGTCGCACGAACGCGACTGGTACATTCCACATGCAGGCCGCTTGACGGGACCAACGACTGCCACTCGGCGTGTGTCAACGCCAGCGTGTCCACGGTGGTGCGCCAGGCTGTCCCAGTCCAACCGGACACCAGGCCAAAGCCGGGCGATGTGCTCAATGAAATAGCGCGCGGCTGGTGCTCGCAAAATGCAAACCAATTGGAGGCCGGCTCGGTGTATGGTTCCAGCTCGCGCAGAGAGGCTTCGGCCGCCCGTTCGGGTGTACCGTTCGGCTCCGACCATTGGAAAGACACGTCTGTTGTACTCAGGTTGTACTGACCAACGACCGCCCGTGTGACGCCACCGACCGTGACATTGGTCGCGCCGAGCGCATTCAAGACGGTGAGGACGCCACGGTCGGATAAGTGGCCCACGTACTCTTGTTCCGCCACGGTGACCGTCAACGTCGTGTTGGGAATGTAGTCGCAGAGATAGGTGCTTTGGTAGCGCATAGACAGTGGCTGGTAACAGTTGCCGCCAAACTGGCAGCGGTTTTGTTGTCGGCAATCGACGCTGCCCTTTGAAATACACTGGACGGACGCCGACGCGTCACAATCGGCCTGTGGGTCGGAGCACAGGTAGCACGTGTCGTCGGGGTGACACGCCCCCATGGAACACAGGTCGGGCAGGGGCTGTATGCGCGGGATCCAGGGTGCCTCGAGTGCGTCGTGGCATGCGGCGCTGTGAGCGCGTTGTACGTCCATCGGGGTGGCGCCGCGCTTGCCCCAACGTTGCGCCAGTTCGTTTGCGTGCCATTTACATTTGCTGGCCTCTGTGGGCCACAGACTGTAATCAATAGACTGAACCATACGCGGCTGTTCTCCCAGACACGTCAGGGTCCATTCCGGCGGCGAGTACGACACCGTGTCCGTGGCGTCCGTCGTATCTTGCCACGCACTGCCGACGACGCCTGGCGACCTGTAGTATGCGCGGCAGCCGCCGCCGAGAGCTGTAATGCGCGCGGTGGCTTCAGATTCGGTTTGCCACACAGAGTCGGAGACGAGAAGACCGTCGAATACGCACGCGACCACCCAATCTGCAAACCAGCCCGTTTGTGCGGGGACCGGCGCGTACCAGCTGGGGACACTGCTCGCGAGGTGGTGTTCACAAAATGCGCTTTCGATGGTCATGTCTTGACACGCGGCGCCCGCCTTTTGCCGGCGTGCGATGACGGACGCGCGCAGTTCCTGTACGGACACGTCCTCGCCAAAAATGCGCACCAGGCCCGGTATTCCGATACCGCCGGGTACTTGCGTTTCCATGTGCTGAGGATTGTGACGATTGCGCCACATCACACAACTGTAAAAGGTGTCCATGCTGGACAACGAAGACACGCCGCGTATACGGCCTGTCGCGTCGGCGCAAAAGTTGGCCCAGTCTACATCTGCTCCGCAGATGGGCGCGGTGACGTCCAGACAGAGTGATTCTACTGAATGCTCGTACATAATGTCGGGACATGTTTTGGCGCGACAATATGTAGACGTGGAGCACGTATTGTTGCCAGTCGACTGACACGGTGGCCGGCACTCGGTCTGCCCGGCGCACAGCTCGTCAATGGCACGGATGTACACCTCTGTCTGGTCGTAGATACATTGGGACTGGGCGTTGCACGTCGTTCCCAGTGTGTACTCGTGGCACACGGCGACAGTCAAGTTAAAGTCTGTCTCGTCCGCATGAGAATGTTTGCCACAGGCGTCGGCGTCTCCGACAGACGCGGTCAGTACCTCGGTGGCCGCCTCGCACCAGGTCTTGTCTTGGTCGTACGGCTGTAGGAAAAAGTTTTCGATTTGTACCTGGCACGTTTCGTTGTTGTCGTTGACGGCGTCGTTGTAGGCACATTGGGCCGTGTTGAGCACGTTGGGGTACCAACCATTGAGCATGTTGACACAAAACTCGTCCCACTTGACACTGTAAATAGAGTCGATACAGTCGGAGGACGATGCGCACGTATAGTAGCCGGGAGACCGCGGCCCGTCGTCAAAAAAACCGATGCCCGACACTTGGCCGTCACTGTCTTTCATCTGCGCGTCCCAGGGCGTGGTCAGACGGGCGCAAAAGGCGCCTGGCGTGTCAAAGCAGTCGGCATCGTCGTAACAGTTCGTTTTGCGACCGAATTCGTCCACTTCGATGCGTGTCGTGCAGTCGCCACGTCCCGCACAGACGTCTTCGTTGAAGCGGGGACAGTGGAACTCGCAGTATTTGCCGTAGAATTGTGCCGTGGGTGGCGGTGCCACTTGAAAGCCGCGCTTGACCAACCGCTGGCGCGTTTCGGAGGTGTACGTGTCATAAGGCAAGCACTCGCACCGGTAATTGCCGCTGTACGGGCTGAACCATAGGTCCAGTTCGTTGCGTTGACATCGGCCGTGTCCGGAACAGACGGTGCCGTTCGCGCGACAGTCGATTTCACAAAAGGTGCCCGTCGTGTCGTCCAAGCATTGGCATTGGCCGTTGGCCATGCACGTGCCGGCGCCCGAGCACACGGCGCAGTCGGCGTCTGGCTCGTAGCGCGGCACACCGTCAACCTCGGTGGCCACGCAGACTTGTTGTGCCGTGGCGTCGCCTTGCAGTGTGTAGTCGCCGTTCTCAATGTCGCCAAAACGAATGTATCGGTAGGACCCCAATACACCGTCGGCGGCGCAGTATTTGGTGCAACGGTCCAAGCTGTCCATTTCCGTCGGATACCAGTTGGGTTTGCACGTCGAGCAGTGTACTCCGGCCGACGGGTCGACCGTGTCGTACGTGACGTTCCCGACGGTCAGCGTGTCACAAATACACAAATCGTTGTGGCCGTCGTACTCTGGGTTGCAGGTGCCGCGAAAGGAGCACGTTTGACGGTTGCATTCTTGTGAGCAGTGGCGTACAGACGCCGAGACGTTGTCGATCGTCCACTTTGGATAGTAATCGGGCACACAGTCGCTGCAAAACGTGTCGGGGTTGGTACCATCACAGACGCAGGCGACGTGTTCGCCGGAATCCGCCACGGCACACGCCCCGTGGCCGTTGCAGCCAATGTCGAGTCCGTCCGTGTCGACCGAACTCGTGTACGCCTTGTCTGGGTCGCATCCCAAATGGCACTCTTGGCCGTACCAGTGCGGCAGACAGCGTTCGCACGCTTCGCCGCCAAAGTGCATGCCCGGTTCGTCGAAACAAGCGCACGTGGCGTCGTCGTTGCACACGCCGTGTCCGGAGCAGGTGTAACTGGCAGAACAGGAGCAATCCACACCCTCCCACACGCCCGAGCACGTACACACTGCGCCGCTGTCTGTTCCGGCACACTTGCCGTGGCCAGAACACGCGGTCGGGTAGCTGAGGTCGCCCGGACAACGCTGCGAACAGTCGTCCCCGGTGTAGTGTATGTCACAGGTGCACTGTAGCGTCTCGGTGGCGTCGTACGCACACGTCCCGTGTCCCGAGCATGGTTTTTCGTTGACGGAGCCGCACGTTGTCGAGCACTCTGGGCCAAAGTACCCCGGGTTGCAGACGCACTGTAGTGTGCCGCCAATGTTTTGGCAGGTGCCGAATTCGGCGGGGCAGTTCTCGCACGTCAAACTGCACTGTTCTCGTTGGCGCGAGTCGTAGTAGCCGTCGTCACACTGGCACTGTCCGGTGGCGTCGCAGGCGCCGTGGCCGTTGCAGGCGTTGCACGTGCCTCCGCCGTTGGCCACCTCGCGACAGTGGGTGTTGAGCGAACTGGCGTCGGGCATGCACACCGTGTCACACATTGCACCGTAGTGTGCGTACTCGGACACGTTCTTGCATTCTCCGCGACAGGTGCCCTTGGCGTAGTCTGCGTGTGACGCGTAGCACTTGTCGCACAGAGTGCCCACCCATTTTTGGTGGGATGGGCATCGACAGGCCCAGCGCGACGTCGTGCCAATTTGTGACACGGCGCAAACTCCATAGTGTTTACACTGACATTCGGAACAATGTTCGCCGGCGAACACGCCCAGTGTATTGTCACAGTTGCACGTGCCGTCTTGCCACACGGAATCGTGTTGACACGGTGACACAATGTCATCCACAAACGATTCGAAAAAATCGGCCGACATGGACAACAAGGCCACTACAGATGCCGACACCAACAAACAAAATCCATAGACAGGAAAGGTCGTACTCATAGCTACACAATTTGTTATTCGTTAAATAGGTGTATTCGGTGTTCACATATGTATGGACTATGTGTCATTCAGCACTCACTAAATGGCCAATCCACAACGTTTCGTTCTAAATGCTTTAGACGAACCGGCAAATCTGGAATAGTTAACGAATATACGAAAAAAAAAGTATTTAAATGTTTGTATGTATACACAAGCTATGAACTGTGGACGTGCACCAAGACAGCCGAAGGACGACTCGAAGAAAGGCAGTCGGTCTGAATATTTGCGCAAAATTCAAGAAAAACGCATGTTGCGACGCCAGAAGGAAACCCAGCAAAAAAAAGAGACCGTCCGAGCCGCCAAAAAGGTGAAGAAGAAAAACGGCCGTAAACCTGGCAAGATGGCCGTGAAGAACAGAAACGCCGCGAAACAAACCCATGTTGCGACGCCAGAAGGGAACCCAGCAAAAAAAAGAGGCCGCCCGCGCAAGACGGTGAAGAACAAAAACGTCGCGAAAAAAACACCCTAAAACGTTATTCCTTTTTTTTCCAAATCCTTTAGACGCTCTCAGACCCTATATATTTCGCGGCGTCCCACTAACATGGACCGACTGCCACAACATATGTTGCACGAAATCACGGATTGTCTGTCGTATGGCGATGTACGGCGGATGTCCACGGTGGCACGGCGGTTTGCACTCGTCCGCTTGCGGCGACGCGTGCGTCTCCGATGGACCCGAAGGCGCGTGATACCGAGATATGCCTTTCGGGACGGGTTTTGTGCAGACACGTCGTGCATGCGGCGGAAATCGGCGTGTATTCGTCTGGACCCAGTGTCCACGGTCGTCTTGTCGAATTACTGCCAGATACACACCAACGCGTACCTGCACCACACCGTCACGGTGTAGGCGTGCGTCGTTTGCGCCACCAGTAGTCGTTACTATCAGGTATTGACGAGCAACACTCCCATATATCGTCGTGAACCCAATGAGACGGGTGTGGTTCGAATACAAAGGTAAGGTTTCCGTTGTCTTCTGGACACAATGGGTTCTCGCGTTTGCGTCGGCACTCTTGTTCCCAAGCGTCGAGTCTGTCGCGGTACCACGCGTCCAACGCGTCACATCCTCCCATCATGTTGAACATGTGCATGAGCCGGTCGATGTTGTCGACATAACCGCAGCGTAGAAACCCAACCACAAGGGCAAGGTCGCTCGCGACAATGCCAAGCTCCTTTGCAAAGGTCGCGCGTCCCTGTGCGTCCGTCTTACCGGTCGTGAATCCCGGGACCAGACCCAGAAATCGCGCCATAACGGGTGGACATTTCTCTGAAATCCTGTCAAGGTCTATCACAATCGCCGTGTCGTCGGCACATGCCACAGTGATGAGATTCATGGGGCGTGTACATCACGTTCACGCAGGCTGAACATATGTCACATATGCACAACACAAGTGACAGGGGTCTGACAAAAAAAAAATATCCGAGCAGTGAATTTTTCTAAAGCCTTTAGGAATTTCTAAACCAAGCCGCCGGCAGGGCGATTTTTGAGACCGGACCGGCGAAAACTTTTTCGCGCCGACCCCCCGAATTTTCTAAAGCATTTAGGAATTTCTAAATGCTTTAGGAATTTTGAGGCCGGCGAAAAAAAAAGTCCGTGCAGTGATTTTCTAAAGAATGTTGGGGGTCTGGCAAAAAAGACGAGAAAAAGCTATAAACGTTGACTATAATAACTTGTATACATGTACGACTATGACGCGTTGGTGTGGCTGGCCTTGAGCTGTGCCGGTGTTCGCGTGCTCTACCTGTGGGTCGACCACGTCCTTGCCAATCGAAACCCCAAGTACGCGAGACTGCCCGTTGACCGCAAAATGTACATACAAAAAAACCTGGTCAAATCCACCGTGCTTGCATTCTTGTGTGTGGTGGCCGTCATTTACATTGTGGTGCCGGTCACTCAGTTTGAGTATTGGGACAACTACGCCATCCACCGTCTCGCCGTGGTGTACGTGTCCAACGACGTTGTAGGCCTGATTTGCGTGGACAAGCTGCCCATGACCACGCGGATACATCATATCATCACCACGTCGCTGGTGGTCGTGTCTCTCGGAATAGACTTTGCGACCTCTGATATTGGCCAGGCGATGGTCGTGTACACGTGTGCCTCTGCCACGGCCTACATTGTCAACTTTCACCTGGGTGTGCGATGGTTGTGTGCCAGGGATGCACTGCAATGGCTACGCTATTCGGCGGCGGTCGTATACGTTTGTTGTTGTGGTTGCTCATGGTCGTGGCATGTTCATTGGCTGTGGACCACATCGCGTCTCAATATATATCATGCGCTGTATATATTTATGTTGGGTTGGATAGTTCGAGATGACGTCATTCTCATGCAATGGTTGACCACTTAACCCTATATAAACATAAAGTTTTCTCACGACATGTACACCATTGACATCCACAGTTTTGGCAAAACACTCACCATAACGGTGAAGCCAAATGACAAGGGGGAGGTCACGGGGCTGAACATAAAAACGGAAATACAAAACGCAGAGAAATTACCAATCATAAATCAACGTCTTGTCTATCGTATTAGAGAACTGGGTGATGATACAAATTTGTTGGACCTGATACAAAAAAGCATCGATTCATCTGAAGAATTTCAGAAGGGCTGTGAAGAACGTGAAGCATGTTTAAAGGAAAGCACAACAATAATGGAACTCAAAGAAGAACTTGCGGGCAAACGAGACATTCCAATGACATTGGTGTACAAATCGTCTCCAGCCGAACGCGCAAGATTCACTCAACACACGGCCACGATCATGCAATGGTTGACCACTTAACCCTATATAAACATAAAGTTTTCTCACGACATGTCTAACGTCGAACAGGAAATCATGTACACCATTCGAATCAGTGGGTTTGGCAAAGAAGATATCACGGGGCTGGATGTTAGTCAGAATATCACGGGGCTGGCCTTAAAGAAACGAATACTTGAAGAAAAGAACATACCAATCGAAAATCAACGTCTTTTGTATCGTGGTGAATCATTAAAAGATGGGCAAACATTGTGGGCCCTGATAGACAAATGCATCGAGGATACAAACACGCTGAAGTTCGATGGTAACACTCTACTCAAAAAACGAGAAATACAAAAACTCGAAGCAGAACGTGCGGGCACAGCCACAATTTCAATGCTATACATGTACAAAATGTCTCCAGCCCGCGCAAGTTTCACTCAACACACGACCCCACTGGTGGCCCATCGTCGGGCTAAAGATGAAGTTCGAGTGTCGCGGAATAAAATGTTGTCGTCGCGGAAGAAACAAGCCCAGACGTCGCGGAAGAGTCAACTGACGCAGAGGTTGTAGAACCTGTGGCTCGCGCGGGCGGCGGCCCGACCCGATGAGTGAATGGGATTTGTATTCCAGTGGTGGGTGTGCAGTATTTGAGTGACGTACCATGATAGAAATGTTGGCGCGCGTTCCTAAAATAACACAGTCACTGGCATCGCTTGCGTTTGAAAGCAAGCAGTTGTACGGCATTCGCCATGGCGAAGCATGGCACAACGTCATGTATGACAGGGATGGTCCCTCGGCGTACAGCACATGGGTCGATACGTCTCTGACGGCCAAGGGTCTCCAACAAGCGGCGTCTGCCGCCGTTCCCGACGTGGAGCTGGTCCTCGTCTCACCGCTGACCCGCGCCCTTCAAACTGCGGCGTTGATGTACCCCAATGTGCCACAAATCGCACTGGAAGCTCTGAAAGAGTATCCGCAGACGAAGCAGGTCTGTAATCGCCGGTCGTCAAAGAGTGCACTGATGCGCTGTTTTCCGCGCGTAAATTTCGACGACCTTGCCGAGGAGGAAGGGCGCTGGCCGAATCCACAGTGCAACCCGACCATGAACAAGGCCGTCGTGGACGTGTTGGTGGCGGGCCGTCCCGAGCAGAGGATTGCCATTGTGGCACATTCGTCTTGGCTGAAACATTATATGGGGAAGGGTCTGGCCGAAACACCTGAATTGGACCATTGTGTGGCATACGCTTTAGATGCATAGTTGTTGATGAATGTATGAACTAAAAAACACACGTATATAAAGGTGATGATTGTTCTTCGAAATATGCCTTATCTGCCTGAAGTTGTTCGTATTATTGCGGCGCACGTCGAAGGCCCGATGGGCGGCAAAGCCATCGGTACTGGTTTTTTCTTGTCCACCGACAACGCAGAGATTGATGAGGAAGGCCTGTTGTTGACGAATGCCCACGTGGTGACGAATGCACCGGTGGTGAAAATCATGACGACGTACATCGAGCATCAGGCGCTGCCCGTGACGGTGGTGGCGGTGTGTCACGACCGCGATTTGGCCCTGCTCAAGGTGGAACCCCAGGTCCAGCAATGGCTGAAACGCACGCTGCACGAGCGCTATGGTCTGGACCATATTCCCGCGCTCCAGTTCGGCGATTCGGATATTTTGCGCACCGGCTACGAAGTGCACGCCGTCGGTCATCCGTTGGGTCTGATTGACCAGCAGTTTACGACTGGTATGTACCAGGGCCCCGTGCACCTGAACGCCGAAATCCGCGGCCTGACGTCGGCCACCATCAATGGGGGCAACTCTGGCGGCCCGTTGCTGGGCACGTTCCAACACCCTGAGGAAAAGGCCATCGACGGGCTTCATTACTTTGTGCCGTCGCGTTACAAGGTGATGGGTATCAATACGTTCAAGTTGACCGGCGCCAATGTGGACGGTGAGAACGGCTTTATCCACGCGAACACGGTACAGATTACACTGCCGACGTTGCTGAGCCCTCTGCGTCAGCGGTACGAGAAAGAGTCTAAAATTATGGCCATGTTGAAAACGATGGGTCCGTCGGCGTCGGCGTCGACCGTGACCCCGGCCGCGGCGGCACTGTTGAACCATTTGAGCCCAAAGGAGTGTCAAGTGTTGCAGCAGTCGGACATCAAGGCGGCCTGGACCGAACACAAGATTGGCGGTCTCGTCGGCGGTCGCCCGCGGACCTTTGTCTCGTGGCTGGGTCGTCACGTGTTCAAGCCCGACCAGCCGCACATGCACGCCGGCGGCCCCGAACTGCTGTCCAAAGTCTTGTCGTTTGCCAAGACCAACGACTGGTCCGGGTTGATGGAGTGGAAATCGTCCCGGCGCTGGGCCAGTGTGCGCACCGCCATGCAGACGGCGTCGCCCACAGCCATGCCGGCCGTGATTCGCATTCTGCCGCCGCCGCCGACGCACGTCCATTCCCCACAGGTGGGCATTACGTCGCAACCCATCTGGGGGCAGGATTTGCTCGTGCACTACCAGTGTCCCAAGAACGAATCCGGCG